>FUFK010622019.1_pt1 | contig 15648 bp, 17 predicted proteins | sample 1021851 | NCBI WGS metagenome assembly FUFK01 (sample SAMEA51879418, study PRJEB19060) | metagenome | reverse complement strand
ATCAATATGAAGTTGTCGTATCCAAAAAAATATGGATTAGACCAACATAGAATAACAATGAACAGAAGTATGATAAAACGAACCTTTGATGAAAAGGGTTTGGACTATACATCTGAATTGGTTATGAAAAATGTTGCCGACTTACATAAGATTATACAATGGAACGAAGACAATGGTATCAAGTTCTTTCGTATGTCATCAGAAACATTTCCTTGGGCATCCGAGTATTATCAAGATTGGCAGAAGTTTCCAAACATTAGATTTATTCACGCAATGTTATCTGATTGTGGTAAGTTAGCAACTCAGTATGGACACAGACTAACTGCACATCCTGGTCCTTTCAATGTATTGGTATCACCAAACGAAGATGTAGTTCAGAACACAATCACAGATTTGACTATCCACGCAGACATTATGGACTTTATGGGTTTATCAAGAACACCATACAACAAACTCAATATACATTGTAATGGTGTATATGGGGATAAGGAATCTGCGTTAGATAGATTTTGTAAAAACTTTGAACGACTACCTATGTCAGTTCAATCAAGACTTACCGTCGAGAACGACGACAAAGCAACAATGTATTCAGTAAAGGAGTTATATGATGGAATATACAAACGAATTGGTATACCTATTGTGTTTGACTATCATCACCACAGATTTTGTGATGGTGGTTTATCGGAACAGGAAGCGTTAGAACTGGCAATATCAACTTGGCCAGATGACATTGTGCCGGNGGTTCACTATTCAGAATCTCGTTCCAAAGAACAATTAGATGAAAAGATTAGACCACAAGCACATTCAGATTTAATTAAACAATTACCAAATACCTACGGACACAATGTAGATATTATGGTAGAAGCAAAACATAAAGAATTAGCGATTGAGGAGTTTATAAAATGCACAGCGTGACATTGAAAGAAGTATTAGAAAAATTAGAGGAAGCTATTGAGAAAGAAGATTGGACAATAGTTCAAGAATTATTAAATGATATTGAAATGGAGCTTGAATATACAAATCCATTTGAACCATATGAAGAGGAAGAGGATTTACATTGAACGGCTGGATAATACATAAAAAACAATTAGGTGAGAACCACGAAGTTCAAAGACTTGTTGATGAGTTTGAAAAACGAGATGTTAAAATTCGTGTGGTTAGTCCAAAAGATGTAGATATTTTTGTAGATAGAGATGATAGAAAATCTATATTGGTTGAGGGTGTGCCAAGAAAATTACCTGACTTTGTATTACCAAGAACAGGTAGTGGGACGACATACTTTATCAAAGCAATCATCAGACACTTAGAACGATTAGGTGTTACTTTAATTAATGGTAGTGAATCCATTGACGCAGTTAAAGATAAGTTATACTCACAACAAATCTTAGGACAATCAAATCTACCCGTTCCTAAAACTATGTTGGTAAAGCATCCAATTAATATTGAGTTAGTTGAAAAAAATATTAAGTATCCAATGATAATCAAAACTCTAAGTGGTTCATATGGTAGTGGTGTCTTTATGGTAGAGGATAAAAAACAATTCAGACAATTAATGAAAATGGCAGAGTTAACTAATTCAAGATATAATATTATTATACAAGAATGTATTGAGGACTCATTAGGAAAAGATTTAAGAGTATTAGTTGTCAATGGTAAAGTTGTAGGTTGTATGATGAGACAATCCATTGACGGAGATTTTAGAGCTAACATTACACGAGGTGGAGAAGCAATCCCTTATCAGATAGATGATGATATTGAGTGGATTGGTGGTGAGTGTGCAAGACTTTTAGATTTAGATATAGCAGGTGTGGACTTGTTATTCAATGAAGATAGTTATACTATTTGTGAGGTAAATTCGGCACCAGGTTTTGAAGGTATGGAAAAATATACCAAACAGAACATAGCAGAAAAAATGGTTGACTATATAATTAAAAAAGTGGGAAGTAAATAGTTATTACTATAAAAGGACGGAAACTATGAAAAGATACTTTATAATATTTTTAACATTTTTTACTTTATTCAATGGATTGGTTTGGGATAAACTATTCAAAGGATATCGTGAATACTATATGGAAATGATTGATAGTCTTGAAGACGATAGAGTCAGACTACAATTAAAGATTGATGAATTAACAAACGGAGTTCGTTTAGACGGACTTGATGTTGTGGTTACAATGTATCACCCGGTCAGACATCAGACCGACGGAACACCAGATATATTAGCAGACGGAACAAAGATTACAATACACAAAGCATCAGAATATAATTATGTTGCAGTCAGTCGTAATCTATTGAAACGCTGGGGTGGTTGGTTAGACTTTGGAGATTTTATTGTGTTGAGTGGAACAAGTGGTAAAGACGGAGTATATCAAGTCAAAGACACAATGAATAAACGATTTGTAAATCGTATTGATATATTGGAATCACCAGGCGTAAAACCATATAAGTTTACAGACGCCAAAATTAAAAAAGCAAACTTAAATGAGGATATAAAATTTATATCAGATTAAAAAAATACTTGACAAGTGAAAGAAAAAAGGTTATATTATGAGTAAAAAAGAATACAAAAAATACCAAGAATCAGTTTGGTATAAGATAGAAAGATTTTTTGATAGACACAATCATCTAATGGAATTCATTAGAACACTATTGGCGTTTATAGTTCTATCATTACAACTATACATTATAGGAAGGTTATAAGATGAGTTTTGAAAATTTCTTCGGAGAAGCAGAATTTGATTACGAATTAGAAAAACAAAAGTTTATAGACAATATGGATTTTCTAAAATCAATGTCGGTCCAAGAACAAACACTTTATAAAAAGTGGCAAGAGTTCAACAAGGACGAAAAACTAATGTCGCAGATTACATCATTAGATGTCATATCAAATCAGTTGTGGAAACCAACTGACATCAACAATTTAGAACAAACCATACAAGAAATAAATGATATGGAACCAATCGTAGAATATACACAAGACAATGCAAAGTGGACTTTACTAAGACAAGGTATTTCATCTATGGAGTTTGTTGCAAATCCTGGTCGTAATATAAAGTTCTATGTTAAAGACAAAGTCAGTAATAAATACTTAGGTGTTATTTGTATGGGTAGTGATGTTACAAGTTTAGGTTCTCGTGATGAGTATATTGGTTGGACAAGAGATAATAAATTCAAAGACGGAAAACTAAATCATACTGCAATCGGAACTTCAATCATAGCTACACAACCATTAGGATACAATTTCTTGGGTGGTAAGTTAGTATCAGCTTTGGTTACTTGTTCAACGATTAGAGATAAGTGGCAAGAAATGTATAACGAAACATTAGTCGGTGCAACAACAACTGCACTCTATGGTATTCACTCTCAATACAATGGAATACCACATTGGAAAACATTAGGAGAAACAAAAGGTAAGATTAGTATCAAGCCAGATGATAGTGCTTATGATGTTTGGCACCAATGGTTGAAAGATAACAAAACAGAAAAGTATGAGAAACTTGTGGAACTTCGTCCAAATGGACAACCGCAAACAGGTATCAAACAAAAAATTATTCAAATGATTTATCAAGAGTTAGGAATCAAACGAGCAAAGTATGAACACGGATTTAAACGAGGTGCTTACTATGCAGACATCTATGAAAATGGTAGACCTTTCTTACGAAACGAAATCAATGAAGATGAATTGGTAATGAAAGAAAAATACAAATTAGATTATGATAGAATTATCAATTGGTGGAAACCAAAAGCAATAAGAAGATATGAAAAACTTCACAAAGAAAATAGACTAAAACCAGAATCATTGTTTTATTCTGATATCATTGGTATGAGTTGGGAAGAAACAAAAGAAAAATATTTAGGAGATATTGGAAGATGACANTAACAGAACAACAAATACAAGACAACTATAAAGAGTTGAGAAAAATTATCAACGATACATTTAGTGGTTTAAGATTAGATAAACTAAATCATATGTATGATGACTTAGAAGATAGAATGGTCGTAGCACCAGCGAGTTCAGTAGAACACTATCACAATTCAAAAGTCGGTGGATATGTAGAACACATATTACACGTGATTAAATTCTCACAACAAATTAAACAAGTGTGGGAAAATGCAGGAGCAACAATTGACTTCACAGATGAAGAATTAGTTTTTGCAGCTATGCACCACGACTTAGGTAAAGTTGGTGATGAACTTGGAAACGAATTCTACACACCAAACGAATCTGAGTGGCACATAAAAAATCAAGGTAAGATTTATAATGTAAATGCAGACATAGAGCATATGGATGTTACGGACAGAAGTTTTTTCTTACTACAACATTATGGTATCAAATATTCTACAAGAGAATTTTATGGTATTAGATTGGCAGACGGAATGTATGTAAAAGCAAATGAAGCATATTTAAAAACATCAATGCCAAATATGATGTTGAGAACACACTTACCAGTTATCGTTCACCAAGGTGATATGATGGCTACATATTACGAAAGAGATATGTGGAAAAATGGTAATAAAAAAGAAGCTAAGAAAGTTGAACAATCAGTAAATAAAATCAAGAAAGCAGTTGATACAGAAGTAAAAGAAAAGTTCAACACTAAATCAACAGATGCTAAGGATATCTTTAACGAACTATTTGGAGAGAAAAAATGATAGGATATATAATACTAAGTTTAATTGTGATGACATTAGGTTGGACCACATTTAATTTAACAAGAAAAGTAGAGAGATTAGAAACTTGGATTGAAGATTATGCACAAAGAGTAATTGATACAAAAGACACTTTAGATAATATCGATACAACAGGACACTTTGAAGCAGATGATGAAATCGGAACAATCTTTACATCAATCAAAGAGACAATAGACGAACTAAACGAAATAACACAAGAGGAGTTATAATGCCAAGAAAAGCTAAAAAAGGTTCACCAAGATATTACTTTACACAAGATACTGAAAATGCTATCATCAGACACAATAAAGAAACTCGTCCACATATGAGAGAACGCATTTACAATGAACACATCAGAACGGCTTTTGAAAAATTGGCAGAAAATATAATTCATACATTTAAGTTTTATTACTTTGATGTTCCGAGTGAAGATGTTAAACACGAGGTAGTAAGTTTCTTATATATGAATATGCATAAGTTTACCGAGGGTAAAGGAAAAGCATTTAGTTATTTTAGTATTGTTGCAAAGAACTATTTGATTCTACATAATAATAACAACTATAAAAAGATGAAACAAACTGACCAAGAAGACGCAGGGGATTATAAACGAGACCCTATATCAGAAGCAAATCATAAAGATTTAATATCTGCTAAAAAAGAATATATGGATTTGTTTGTTGATTATTGGACCAACAATCTAACTACCGTNTTCAAAAGAAAACAAGATATTGATGTTGCTAATGCGGTTATCTATTTAATAGAGAAACGAGAGAACATTGAGAACTTCAATAAGAAAGCTCTATACATTATGATTAGAGAAATGACAAATTCAAATACACAACACATTACTCGTGTTGTCAATGTAATGAAAAAACATCATTACAATCTACAAAAAAATTATTTGACNACTGGCTCGATTGAAACCAAATGGACAGGTAGTTGGGATAATCTATAACATAACAACGGGCGATATTTCTACCGCCCGTTAATTCCACCTTTATTTATTGAGTAATCCTAATATCACCAATAGTGATATAAATCCAGCGAACCCTGCATTACCAATCAAGTTCACTAAATTAATCAGATTACCAACAATGTCTATGCCTAAGAATCCGCCTACAAATACTAATTGCACGAGAACCCCTAATCCGATAATATGAAATAGCATTTCTTTTATTCCACCAACTACTTCCATTATCATTTTCATAGTTTCTTTCATTGTGTTTCCCCCTTTTATTATTTAAAAAAGTCGGTTTTATCCGACTCGTATAATAACTATAAGCAAATATAACAAAAATTAAATGGTATATAAATATATATCCTTATTTTTTGACATCTCTATATTTATTGTTAGGTAAAAACTATGTCAAATGATTACGAAATATTCGAGGGAAAAACCCTATCTGATGTCTTTAAAGACATATACGATAATTCCAAAACCAATAAACAACAATTAGAAGTATTGATGAAAGAGGTNGTGGGATTTATCAAGGACGGAGATACGGCCGTTCAGATTATCCCAATGCTAAAAGAGTATTTAGAAATCAATGTTAAGAACGACGAACAACTTGTTAAGTTGGCAACAATCGTTCAAAGAATTACCGCAGCAGAAAGAAGAGTATCAGATAGTGGAGATGAGTTTGGTTTATCAGAAGCAGAAAAGAAACAACTTATGGATGCCATTGAGTCTGATGTTCAAGAGTTACAAATCAAAAAAGACGAGATAGATAGTTCAATCAGTAAGGAAAATTAATGGCCTATTTTGATGAGGCGGGTATAAAAACCCAAGAGACTAAGGAACAAAATAATATTCGCTTAGAAGACAACTCTACATCTAATGATATTGTAGACGAATCCTTGCTGCGACAAAAATTAAAAAATTTAGTTCAAAAAGAATTTTTTCATCAATTAGAACCAGTAGAAGTTTTAGAAATAGTATCAGACCAAAATAAAAATAAATTTGGAAAAATAATTGGTAGGTATGTTTATTCAGAACATAATCAACCACTTAATGATTGTAGAGAAAGTGGTGCTTTTATACCACTTCAATCAAATATTATTCAAATGCCTTTACCAGGTGAAGTTGTTATTGGTTTTGAATTTGATGGTAATAGATATTATTTTTCAGCTATAAACCCAACACCTGCAGATGTAAATAACTTAGATGAGTTGAAAGGACTTAGTAACACAACAGGTCAAGAAGAATATAAAACTAAATTTTTTGAACAAAGTAGCTATTACGCAGATAACTCTGATAATGTAAAAGGTAGAAAAGATAACAGAGAAGAAAATACTACAAAAAGAAGAGGTGGTAAAAATAGTAGTTTTGACTTAGGTGATACATTGATACAAGGACGACACAATAACTTTGTTCATCTAAGTAGCGACCAAAGAAAAAATCCAAAAAGTGATAGTGGTAATATTACGATAGGAGCGTATAGAAAAAATGACAAAGGTTCTTCCATAGAGATTACAACAAGAGAAGAAATTTTGTATCCACAAAAAGTAATACAATTGGGTGAAGATATGAAATTCGACACATTTGGAAACACCACAAAAGAACCATTTATAGCTGAGGGATTTACAGAACCATCAATATTTTTAAATTCAGATAGAATTGTTTTATTTGCAGCGGGTGAAGAACAAGGCGACATAGCTATTTTTGCAAACAACAATGTTCACATAAAAGGTAAAAGTGTTCAAATAAGAAACGCAGAAGTAGTTGATGTTAATTCAAAACAATTTGTTCAAAACGTAGAAAATGTATATAGAATCACACAAGATGTAAAAGCGGGTAATGTAATCATATTACCTGAGGGTGTTGTTGAAGAAGGTGCTGATAAAGCACAAGAGTATAGAAAAAATATTAACAAACTAATAAATAAAATTAATAGTTTAATTCCTGCAGCTATTCCTGGAACAAGAGCTACACCTAATCCACTTTGGTTCAAAAACATTAGAGATGGAATTAAAGATGCTAGAGAAGCATTAGAACAAAATAAATTAATAACAAGTTTAAAATGGTTAGATTTTAAAAAATGGAAAACTTATACAATTGAAGAACTAAAAGAAGCCTGGAGTCCAGTGCCGGGTATGGCAGAAATTATTTCACAACTAAGTAATTTACAATCTTTAATTGAAGATGTTGAAAGAGTCCAAGAAGAATATAATGTAATCAAATCAGATATTGAAAATACAAGAGCAATTTTATCCGCACCAAAAGATTACATTGCAGAAATAGCCTATGGTTCCGCTGTAACATTTGGTGGAAAAGAAATAGTATCATTAACAGATATACTAAATAAATATGAAGATGATGGTGGTAAGTTAAGTGAGGTAGAAAATGGTGAGGAATTAAAAGAAAGATTACAAAGCGTAAACCAAGAAATAGAACAAGGTGTATTTGACGAAGCTACTGAAGAAAGGATATTTGGAGACGGAGACCCAAATTCAAGCACCACTGCAAATTCATTGGTTGGTAAACTTAAATCAGATATACAATCAGGTTTGTATAATGGATTTATGATGCAAGATTTAGATTTAGAAATAAAACTTGAAACTGAAACAGCTAAAAAAGATTTAACAGTAATGTTATCAGAAGCGTCTAAACAGAATCAAGAGATACAAGAGGAGTTAAAATGAACAAAGATAAATTAAAAAATATTATTGAATTAGTTGTTCGTAAAGAAGTCAAAAAACAACTGAGCGAGATATTTATTAATGAAGAAAAAGAAATTAGTTTATCAGAAACTATTTCTAAACCAAAACCTAAAAAGGTTATCAAAAAACCTAAAAAACAATACACAAAAAACAAAATGTTAAACGAAGTATTGAATAACACCAAACCATTAGGTAGTCAAGAACAAGAAGACTATCCAACATTGGGCGGTGGTGTATTAGGAAGTGATAATATGGCCGAGGTCTTAGGATACGGAGATTTAGGTATGGGTAGTAATAAAGAAAGAGCGAGAGAAATGGGAGCAGTTGAAACGATTAAAAAAGCAGGAGTTTCAGTAGATGCAGTTCCTGAAGATGTTCAAAACGCATTGACTCGTGACTATTCTGGTTTAATGAAAGCAATGGATAAAAAGAAAAAAGGTGAAGGTAATTTTAGACCTTAATAACAAATGGCAAAAAGTGTAAGAGAAATAGATAGAGATGACAACATTTATGTTGGTGTTAAGTTTCCATTAGATTATAATCGTGCGACTGGATTTTTTAATCAATCTAAAACAATCCAAGAACAATCAAAATCAAATTTAATAAATTTACTACTAACAAGTCCAGGTGAAAGAGTTTTTCAACCATCATTTGGCTCTAATCTAAGAGCGATACTATTTGATAGTTTTGATACTGTAACATCTGACAACATAGACGAGGCTATAAGAGAAGCAGTTAGCCGTCAACTTCCATACATAACGATTAACGAAGTAAATGTTGTTCAAGACGGACAAAATGAAAATTCAATTTTAGTATCGATAGATTATTCAACAACACTTGAACCAGATACATTAGACTCACTAACATTACAATTTAATATTGGAGAATAAATATGCCGAATACTAACATCAGAGAAGTAGATTACGGAGTAGGAAAAAAGATAGTAAAAAAAGAAGTTAATTATCTCGGTAGAGACTTTGCAGACATAAGAGCAAATCTTATTGAGTTTGCAAAAACATACTTCCCAAATCAGTATAATGATTTTAACGAGGCATCACCAGGTATGATGTTTGTTGAAATGGCCGCATATGTTGGTGATGTATTAAATTACTATGTTGATAATCAATTTAGAGAAACACTTTTAAATCAAGCAGAAGAAAAGAAAAACATTTATGAGATTGCACAATCATTAGGGTATAAACCTAAGTTAGCAACACCTTCAAGAGTAGAATTAACTTTCACACTTGATGTTCCAGCTAAAACAACAGGCACTGGAGCTTCAGCTGTTTCACAACCTGATTTAGATTATGCAAGTAAGTTAGAAGCTGGTAGTGGATTTACTTCTGAAAGTGGAGTTGAGTTTACACTATTAGATGATGTTAATTTTAAAGTATCAAGTTCGTTAGACACAATGGACATAGCAGCGTTAGACCCAGCGTCAGGTAATTTACCTACAAATTTTAGACTTACAAAAAAAGGAATTGCAGTTTCAGGTAAACAAAAAGAACAAGAATTTATTTTTAGTGATGCAGTTTCATTTGATAGTATAGTTTTGTCAGAAGATAAAGTAACAGAAATAGTTTCAGTTGTTGATAGTAGTGGAAATAAATTTTACGAAGTTCCATTTTTAGCACAAGATACCGTGTTTGAAGATGAAGAAAACACTAATTTAAATGACCCAAGTCTTTCTCAATATAAAAACGACGCTCCTTACTTATTAAAGTTAATTAAGACAGCCAGAAGATTTACAACAAGAGTTCGTGATGATAATAAAACAGAATTAAGATTTGGTTCAGGTGTTAGTGATAACGCAGATGAAGAAATAATTCCAAATCCTGATAATGTTGGTTCCGCGTTAGGTTTTGGTGTATCGAGATTAGATGATTCTTTTGACCCAAGTAATTTTTTAAAAACACAAACATTTGGGTTAGCACCAAGTAATACCACACTAACTGTAACTTATCGTTTTGGTGGAGCAGTTGAACATAATGTACCAGTCGGAACAATAAACAGATTAAGAAATATTACACTTTCAAACTCAACAACAGGTTTAGTTTCTGCAACACAATCTACAACTAACGAAAGTTTAAGAGTTGTGAATTTAGAAAGAGCTACTGGTGGTTCATCAACTGAAGAATTACAAGACATAAAATTAAACGCATCCGCTCACTTTAATGCACAGAACAGAGCAGTAACGAGACAAGATTACATTACGAGAGTTTATTCATTACCACAAAAGTATGGTAATGTTGCAAAAGCTTTTATTGTTCAAGATGAACAATTAGAAGAAGAAGGACAATTAGAGGTTATCAATGGTGAAGTAAAAAGAATAAAATCAATTGATGTCATTCCTAATCCATTAGCATTGAATATGTATTTATTAGGATACACAAGTGATAAAAAACTTACTCAATTAAACCAAGGAGTTAAACAAAACATTAAAACATACCTTTCACAATATAGAGTATTGACTGACGCTATCAACATTAAAGACGCATACATTATTAATATTGGTGTAAGATTTTCAATTACGGTAAAAAGAGGGTTTAACAAAAATGAAGTATTATTTAATTCAATTCAGGCTGTAAAGAAACATTTTGAAACTAAGAAATGGCAAATTAATCAACCAATCGTGTTAAGTGATATAGCTTATGTTATTGGATTAGTGGACGGAGTTGTTACGGTAGTTCCACCAAGAGATGATAATCCAAACAAAAATCTTATAGTTATTGAAAACAAACATAAAGTATCTGGTGGATATAGTGGTAATGTTTATGACTTAGACGCAGCCACAAGAGACGGAATAGTTTATCCTTCATTAGACCCAAGTATATTTGAACTCAAATACCCGAACATTGATATCGAGGGTAGAGTAGTAGGAGATAGATAATGCATTATTTTGAATTTGCAAAAAGAGACGCTACAATTTATTCTGGTGGAACAACATCATCAATCAATACAGGTTTAGATGAGATATTAGAAATAAATAAAGTTGTATCTAATAATGGAACGGTTGCAAATGTTTCAAGAATTTTAATTGACTTTGATTTGTCTTTTATATCACAATCAATTATTGATAGTAAAATACCTACAACTGCGAAATATTATTTAAATTTATATGACGCGACATCAGAAGAGGTAGAAGCTGAACAAAATATATTTGTTTATATGGTTAGTGGTAGTGCTTGGAAACAAGGAACAGGTAAACTTGACCACGACCCAGTAACACAAGATGGTGTAAGTTATCAATATAGAGACCACGAAAATAAAACACCTTGGGTCACAGGTTCAGTATTGACTGACGGAGGTGCTTGGTGGACAGGTAGTCAAGGTGGTGCGAACAAAGTTAGTGCTTCTTATCAAATAACATTTGACAGAAAAGACTTAAGAGTTGATGTAACAGACTTAGTTAAAAATCATATCTTTTCAAGTTCATTATTTCCTAACAGAGGCTTTTTAGTAAAAAGAGAATCACTCTATACAGGTTCAAGTGACTTTTCATATAATCCTGGAAGTGATACCACTAAAGATGAATCAAGTTCTGACAGATTAGGAAATCTAAAATACTTTGGTAGAGAAACACACACAATCTACCCACCTAAATTAGAAGTGGTGTGGGACGATAGTTCTTGGTCAACAGGAAGTTTATCACCATTAGTAACAGCTGATTTAGAAAGATTAAAAATTTATTTTAAAAATTTAAGAGAGGAATATAAAGAAGGCTCAAAAGTTAAATTTAGAGTTGTCGGTAGAGAGTTATATCCTACTACAGCTTTTGCAACTACACCAGCGGAACTTACAGCTAAGTATCTGCCAAGTGCATCGGTGTTCTATGAAGTAAAAGACGCTGATACTGAAGAAACTATTATACCATTTGGAACAGGTTCAAAAGTTAGTTGTGATAGCACAGGAAATTTCTTTAACTTGTGGTTAGACGGATTACAAGCTGAAAGAAACTATCGTTTTTGTATAAAGGTAGTTAGTGGAAGTGGAACAACTGAGACAATAAACTACTATGATGACGACTATGAATTTAGAGTTGTGAGATAGTAAAATGCCATATTTACCAAGTTCAGCAAGAAAAAAATCATCATACTATCAAAAGTTATTGGATGCTGATGTTATAGAACAAAATGATTTAATAAAAAATTTACAATTAAAATCACAAGTATCAGCATCGATTGATGCGACCAATCCTACAAGAGATGATGATGGATTCGTCGTTTCAGTAGAAGACCCAAACAACTTAGGTCGTGCTGCAGAGGGACTTTCCGAAAGTGTTCGTATTGAAAACAAACAACAATTTTTTAATGATAGATACTTAAATCAAGTTGCAAAACCTTTTGAATTTTTTATACCACCAACTGGCACTCAATCAGAAGATGTTCAGTTAGAACAAGAAGAAGAACAAGAAAAACAAAAACAAACTGAAAAACCTAATGATTCATTTAGAGCTTTGTTAATAGAATTTTTTGAATTAAACGATAACGCTTCTGATGAAAAAATACAATCTGAAATGACAAAGACTGGACAAGAAGTTTTCACAGGTTTAAAACAAGTAGTGATGTTGAATATAATTGTGTCAACTAAAAACTACGCCTCTTTTATTAGAAATGTAATTTATCAAAATAGTTCTTTAACAAAAATATGGACAACTAAAAATCTTCCAACATCATCAGAAACAATATCAGGTGAAGAGTATGATTTTACACAACAATTTGATTTTGAAAGTCCAGACTTTCAAGGATTACGAGATTCATTTGAAGACATAAACATATCAGGATATAGATAATGGCATTAGAATATGGATTTACACAAAAAGAAAAAGACTCTTATTATTTAAGTAATAGAGTTTATAGTAGTTTTGGTCGTGATAATAATGACGACTTTATAATGTTGTATGTATATTCACAAGATACAGATTTATTATTACGAAATATTATGATTCCAATTCAAGATGTTAACTTTACTGAAGAAGGATTTATTGACATAAATGTTGGACAACATTTAAGAGACGCTGGATTTAGTCAAGGTGATTATAGAGTTGTTTACAAATTCCTAAGAAGGTTGGCTGGTGTTGAACGACAAGTCTATGTAGATGACAATGGTAATGTTTGGGACGGAGATGTTTCAGAAAAAGTAGTAAATGGTGAAGTAAAATTTTATACATCTACAACGAACCCAGGGATTGATGAAAAAGATAAAAATACAGAAACAGAATTATTTTTAAAAGACTTTACATATTTTATTGACGATATCTCAACAGACAGAACTGAGTTAATTATTGAGGTTGATGAAAATATTAAAAATGAAGAATATCGTGAAGACTTTGAAACTATGAGTCAATTGATTGAATACAAATCTTTAAAAACTGATGACTTCGGTGCAATAAAATTTGATACAAAAAATCCACACATTTTAGAATTTGATATTGATGAGAAAGATAGAGGGTTCACACAAAATATGGTAGGTGGACAAATCGTTATTCCAAACCTTTACTTAGAAACAGGCTTTGAAGATACTACAAATGAAGACGCAATCATTGACGAAATCCAAGAAATAGATTTTATAGAACCTGAAGAGATTGTTCAGGAAAAAGACCCAATAAAAATACCAGAACAAACTGATGAGTTTGAGGGTAGGTTTGAAAGAGAATATAGAGATAGGTAATTATGGCAGCATCAGAAAGAGCAATCAGACGAAACGCAGAATTATTACGACAAGGAAAGATTCGTAATCAAGCTCGTGGTGCTGCGAGAAACGCCTATATAGATTGGGATATTACAGGAAAAATTAGGGGTGAGGAAGACGGCCCACTAACGCCAGGTGATGGACTACCTTTAGGTGGCTTGATTCGTGGTGGTGAAGGTTATGGAGTTTATGGAGGAACAACAGAATTAAAAAACTCTATAAAACCACCAGTTAAGATTAGAAAAGAAAAAATAATCACCAGAAAAAGAGCACAAAAGAAAATAAATACAAAAAGAGATTATGTAGCTACCATTACAGAAGTTATTGATTCTAATCGTGTAAAGGTTTCTTTATCATATGAAGAAGGAGTAAATTTATATAAACACAAAGGTGATGACCAAAGAGCAGAAAANTTTAAATATTGGAGAGTAAATTACGANAAAAGTAATATCAATAGATTTAAAACTTATATGATTTGTAATGATGAATATTACCTTGTTGTAAATGATAAATTGGGTGGTGATTTAAAATCAAGAAAAGTAAAATTAAAACAACCACTTCAGTCAGGTAAACAAAAATTAGATAGAGTATATTTTGCAGAAAAAAGATTACCAGACTTTGAAGAAAATGTTAGATTAGTTCCATTTGTAAACAGGCCTGATGAAGGTATATTTTTAAGAATACCTAATTTAAATTCAGTAGATAACCCTATTAATTTTCAAGGAACTAACTTTCAAAGTCATAATGATTTATTAGGTGATGATAACTTAATGAACTTTGATATAGAAGAAAAATTAATATCAGGTAGTTTATTAGACATACAACCAAATATAAGTTATCAAAAAACAACAACTGATATAACGATTTCAGATGACGATACAGGTTTTGGAAACTTTGTTAACTTCTCATCTGCAGAATCAAGACTTCGTAATTTTAGAAAAAAACTGCAGTTGATTGAAAACCACACTGCTTTAAGTGCATCATTATTAAATGTAACAAGTTCATTATCAACGATACAGGCAGAAGAACAAAAAAGACAAAGGGTAATCAATTCATTTGACCCGTTTGAACATTTTATGTATTTTGAAAGTTCTTCTTATGTGAGTTCATCATTAGGACAATTCCACGATACAGCTTGGCCGAAAATGACATCAACTACACCTTATAAGTTAGAACATACATCAGGTTCAACTGCAACCACTTGGTATAATAATATGATATCAAGTGCATCCGCATACGACCAAGACAATGCTAATTCACTAAGAAACTCTTTACCAGAACACGTTCGTTCTGATTTATCAAACAATGTATTCTTAGAATTTATGGATATGGTCGGACAACAATTTGATGAAATATGGACATATGTAAAATCTATAACTGATGTCAATAGTAAAATTGAAAAGTTATCTGAAGGTATATCAAAAGATGTCACATTACAATTTGCAAGAGCTTTAGGATTAGAATTATATATGGGTAATGATTTGATTAATTTACCAGAGTTCTTGTTAGGTAAAAATGCTGACGGAACAACAAAGTATGAGAAACCTTCTGAACAATTAACAGAAGAAATATGGAAAAGAATATTAGCAAACTTACCTTTCTTTATTAAAGCAAAGGGAACAGAAA
>FUFK010050434.1_pt1 | contig 15650 bp, 16 predicted proteins | sample 1021851 | NCBI WGS metagenome assembly FUFK01 (sample SAMEA51879418, study PRJEB19060) | metagenome | reverse complement strand
CAAGCAGTGTCATGAGGAGTATGCCACTTGGTGGACTGATAAGCGACATGAACCCAATCAAGACAACAAGATAGGCCACGCTCTTGAGCGNGGGGATGGTTGCGTCGATGGTTTCGATACTGAGTTTTGGCAGCCACTGTGGGCTAATATAAGCAACAACGACAACAGCAAGAGTAAGAACTCCTAGAANAATTCCAACCCAGTCAACGTTGGGGAGCACAGGATCGCTATCGAATGCGTTTGGAATTCCATCGTTGTCCATATCATGGTCGACTTTGTTGGCGATTCCATCGCCATCGATATCGTTGTCAGCAAGGCCACCTTGCCCGTCGGATTTTGTGTTCCAAACCCCGTCTTGATCGTAGTCATACGGGAGATCTTTCTCTCCGACAATGGTCCACGCCGCCGAACCATTGCCGAGCTCTTCACCAATCTCTGGCTTGTGGAAGCCGTTTGCCTTGTAAGCGAGGTATTCCGTTGCGACATCCAAACCATCTGCAGACGCTTGCGCATGGATGTCCGGGAAGAGGTGGTTCTCGAGTGTGAAACAACCGTCGACGATTTCGATGCTGCCATCAGAAAGCAATGTGTCGAGCGTTTGTTGGTTCCCGTCCTCAAGTCCACAGTACGTGTCGAGTTCGACCCGGACAAAATCCCCTTCTTTGTACACAGATCCCATGGAATACTCGTTTAGTCCGAGAGAATAGTTCTCCATGTCCATGCGGACATCGTCGTCACCAACCCATATCGTGACCCACCATTCTCGAGCCAAGTCAGGGTTTTGAGTGTGGAGAATAAGGGCTTTTTCATTTGCAGAGATAACGCCAAGGGGGACTTTGGGGTATTCCGGGTCCCATTTGTCTGGATTTGCGGAGAAGTACTCGGTCAGATATGACCTGCCTTCATCGATCTGCGGCCCCCGTATCTCTGTCCCATCTTCAAGGGTAAATACTGAGGGTTGACGATCGTCTCCTTCAGGATAGGATTTCGAATCGACATCCCATTGGAAGCGATCGATCAGTGGGTCTGCCAGAACAACCTCGTGTTCCATATCGAATTCAGTGATGCACAAGGAATTCAACCAGAGCGGATCAGAAATGGAACCATCGGAATAATTTGCAGCATCCTTAATGCTGGCCTTTAGATCTTCATCCCAGTCTTGAGGNGGTTTGAAATCATCAGCGCCACATGCAAAGCCGCGATAGAACTTCGAACCGTTGTCAAACAAGACGTAAACAATGCCGGATGTGATCATGACAACGGTTGCTGCGAGAGCGAAGAGCACCAGTCCAGGGGCGCCTTCTTCAATTCGGGCTCGTATTCGCATGTTCGACCACGGCCTCAGAGCGACCTGAGTGGGATTGGACATGGCTTCGCACTCAATAATCTATATAGTTGTATATATTTCAAGATAAAAAAAGAGAGGGGCTGGATACCGGAGTACCCAGCCCCTCGGCCACACCAGGAATCATTCCTGGTGGTTACGACGATCTACTTCGGGGGGATGACTTCAGGAGAAGTCGCCTTCTGCGAGGATACGTCGAATCATCTCTTGGTAGGTGGCGTCATCCAGAGGTACATAACCGACCTCTGAGATGACAGCGCTACCGTCCCCTGAGAACGCCCATAGGAGGAATGGGCTGACATCATCCCAAACTTCGTTGTTCACGTTCATGAACAGCGGTCGGGACAATGGTGCGTAGCTTCCGTCTCGAACAGTCTGTGGTGTTGGGGCCACAGCGTCTTCTGGGGCGTCTGCAACACCATGTGTGTGGTTGTTGGAGACAGCAACAGCACCGAGTGTTGCCATGTTCTCTTGGTAATATGCATATCCGAAGTAACCAATTGCATTCTCATCACCGAGGATTGCGTTGACCAGTACGTTGTCATCAGATGACTGTGTACCGGTTCCGAATCCAGCAGCAGCCTCGTGGAGGATTTCTTCGTAGAAGTACTCGTAGGTTCCAGAGTCTGCGTCCGGGTATGCGAGAACGATTGCGTCTGCGTTGCAGTTTGCACTAAGATCGGACCATTCTTTGATNCCGTCTCCGTCATCTTCAGGTACGACACTCGAGAGGTCAAGACCTTGTGCAGTCAACTCAGCGTCAGTTTCAGCAGAGAAGACCCATCGGAGTTGAGCAGCTGTCATACCGCCCATGTTTTGCATACAAACGTCAGCAGCGCCACCCTTCTTGGAGACAACGGACAATCCGTCGACAGCAACAACAAGTTGTGTTACTGTGATGGATGTGTCGCCAACAAGACAGTTGAGTTGTCCGTTTGCGTCAACGCTTCCTTCTGTGCTCTTCCAGTCACGGGACATGTCGCCAATGTCGACAGGTGTNCCCTTAGCGGAGTTGGCACAAACACGGCCAGCACCAGCGCCAGATCCACCACTTTCGACGGTAATGGACGTGTCGCCACAGATGGCTTGGTAGTCTTCTGCCCATGCCTCAGCAAGCGGCAGAACTGTTGACGAACCAGCAATGGAGATNCTTCCTGCNGCAGCACACATGTCTTCNAAGATGNNGTCGTTNCCTTCNGAGGTGAANCCTTGGAGGTGAGCGAGTCGACCGAACACCATCTGGTGCTGTTGGTAATCGTTGAGAGAAACATAGCCAACTTCTGCAACAGCTTCACTTCCAGCCTCAGTGTCCAATCCATAGAGCATGAATGGGATGGTGTTCTCGAGAGTTGCACCATCGACGAGGAGGTTCATGAAGAGCGGTCGAGAGAGTGGGTTGTANGAACCATCACGAACGCTGTTGGCGTTTGGAGTGATCATGTTTCCATCACTGTTCTCGATAGCAGCAGCAGCGAGTGTTGCCATGTTCTCTTGGTAGTATGCGTATCCGAAGTATCCGATAGCGGTCTCATCGCCGGTTAGAGCGTTGACGAGAACGTTGTCGTCAGCGGACTGGGTTCCTGCTCGGAATCCTGCGGATGCCTCATCAAGAGCAGTCTCGAAGAAGTATTCGTAGGTNCCAGAGTCGGCGTCTGGGTATGCAAGAACAATCTCTGCGTCACCACAGTTTGCGTTGAGGTCAGACCATTCTCGGGTTGTGTCACCGTCATCGTTTCCAATTTCAGTTCCTAGGTCCATNCCTGCGGCTGTGAGTTCAGCATCGGTTTCAGCGGAGAAAATCCAACGGAGCTGGTGAACGGTGAGTCCGCCCATGTGTGTGTTGACACAAACGTCAGCAGCGCCACCCTTCTTCATGACAACGGACAATCCGTCGATAGCAACCTGGATTTGAGCAGCGTCACGGGAAGTGTCGCCAGCAAGACAGTCGAGGATGAACCCGTTTGCCTGTCGGTCTGCTTCTGTGCTCTTCCAGTCACGGGACATGTCGCCGATGTCGACAGGTGTGCCCTTTGCAGAGTTGGCGCAAACACGGCCAGCACCGCCACCAGATCCACCGCTTTCGACGGTGATGGTGATTCCATCACATGCAGCCTGGTAATCTTCTGCCCATGCTTCAGCAAGTGGGAGAACAGTGGAGGATCCCGCAATGGAGATGGAACCATCTGGTCCACAGAACGAAGCAGATACACTTCCAGCGAGACGACCGAGCATGACAGTGTCAAGNGAGTCAGGTAGTGCTACGTATCCTACTTCAGCAACGAGAAGGTCGCCTCCGTCACCAAGTCCAAATTCAAGGAATGGGACTGTGTTTTCGAGGGAATCTTCGTCGTTGAGGAGGTTCATGAACAACGGACGGGAAAGTGGGTTGTAGGTTCCGTCACCAACACTCGTGGCGGTTGGAGCAACCATGTTTCCGGCACTGTTCTCGACTGCAGCAGCAGCGAGGGTTGCCATGTTCTCTTGGTAGTAAGCGTATCCAAAGTAGCCGATGGATGTCTCGTCACCCGTTAGGGTGTTTACGAGAACGTTGTCGTCAGCGGACTGTGTACCAGATCGGAATCCTTCTTCAGCTTCATCGAGGACCGTTTCATAGAAGTACTCGTAGGTACCTGAATCAGCATCCGGGTATGCTAGAACGATCTCTGCAGCACCACAGTCTGCACTGAGGTCGGACCATTCCTTGACTGCATCTCCGTCATCGTTGGCAGGCGTATAGCCTGTGTCAACTTCTGCGGAGAACATCCAACGGAGTTGAGCCACAGTAAGTCCGCCGAGGTGTGTGTTGACACAGACGTCAGCAGCGCCACCCTTCTTCATGACAACGGACAATCCGTCGATAGCAACTTGGATTTGTCGAGCGGAGCGGGAAGTGTCGCCTGCGAGACAGTCCATTGTGTATCCATCATCACCACGAGTTGCCTCCGTGTCCTTCCAGTCACGGGACATGTCGCCGATGTCAACAGGCGTACCCTTTGCGGAGTTGGCACAAACTCGGCCAGCACCGCCGCCAGATCCACCGCTTTCGACGGTGATGGTGACACCTTCGCAGTTCTCTTGGTAGTATTCTGCCCAGATTTCAGCAAGGGGCAACACCGTCGAGGAACCTGCGATCTTGATGGAACCATCTGGCCCACAGGTTACCGTTCCGACATCAATACCGGTATCATCAACAACAGTTGTTGTGTTGTTGGTATTGTCGTTGTTGTTGTTCGAGTTCGATGTGTCATCGCTGTCATCATCGTCATTGCCAAGACAACCAGCGAGTGCTGAGACCATCATGAGGGCAATAAGGGCTATCGCTTTTTTCTTTGTATCAAGGGATATCATATTCTCTTCCCATCCAATCCTGACTGTTTTTCTAATTGTCATTGGCCTACAGAACCTAAATATGTCTCAATATAGATATATACAACTATATACAAATTGATGTTAGAAGGTAGATAATGGACCGACTATACCCAGGTGAAAAAATGAAATCTTCTGTTGGAGTCGAATACAGGAAGTTACAGGTAACGGGCGGTTCAACATACATCGTTTCGTTGCCAAAGCGCTGGATAACCGAGAACAATCTGAAACCGAGTGACACCGTTGGAATTGAGCACCTGTCATCCGGAGAAATTCAGATTTCGCCAAAAGAAAACAAGAACTTACGACGGACTGTGGACCTTGACTTAACCAAATATCCACGGCAGGCACTCTACGATTATCTGATTGGAATTTACGTGAGTGGTGCAGATCTTATTACGATTCGAGACAAAACTGGAATCGGAATCAAGGAGCGAAGAATCATTCGACAATTTTTGCGAGACACCCGCGGGATGGAAATCTCTCTCGATGAGGACAATTCCATTACCATTGTCTCACTCCTCAATCCAAATGAACTTCCGTTACAGGTTAGCTTGAACAGAATGTATCTTCTCGTGACCAGCTTGGTCGAGGATTCCTACGGTGTTCTTTCAGGAGAAGATGTTGAAGAACTCAGTGATCATGACGACCGTGAACGGCAAATCGATGCTCGTCGCTTGTTGGTCGACCGTCAGGTTGCCATGGCACTTAACTCTCCTCACATTGAACGTGCACTTGGTGTCAACCGCTATCAAGCCATGCAGCACGCAGCGATGTCTCATTACCTTGAGCGCATGGGCGATCACGCTTACCGATTTGCCAAATTGGTCTTTGAAACCAGCGGCGAGGTTTCTGTCTCCCTCGATACACTACCAATGACTTCGATCCCAGTATGGCTTTCTGCTTTGCGTTCAATCATTAGGAATACGTATTCTAAGGAGATGTCGGTTCTTGTTGAAGAAAAGTTGCGTTTGAAAAATCAACTGTTGGATTTAGAGATGCATGAAGAAGAACTGATGTCTTCGAAAGACCGTGCGCAAAACGTGCTCATAGAATTCAAGATATCAGAAACCATACGAAGACTGTGTGGGTACAGCATCGATTTGACAGAGACACTCATCAACATGATGATGGCTGAGCGAACGAGTTTAATGGAATCAAACGAAGGGGTGTATTGATGGCGCCACCGATTCGGACAAATCTTGATGCTCGCATGGGTTTCATTCGCAATGCTTTGGAAGAATTCATCCGACCGGTCAAGCAAGCGTATACGATGGCTATCAATGGTTTATCCACCGATGCAGAAGTGGATTCCAAGGATGTTCAAAAGAAGAGGATGAAAGCACAACAACGATCTGAAGATTTATCCCAGGAGTTGCTCTTAGTCCTCACATTGAATCAGCCCTTGCTGCAAGACTTGCGAATCGTTGCGTGCTACCTTCGCGGAATTGATGTGATTGAACGACTAGCGCGCCATGCACGCGACATTGCGAACGCTCAGGATTCATTCAAAGCATCCAGCGTAGATTCTGAGATTCCGCAACATCTTGCAGAGTCGTTGACTGAACTCGGACAGAATGTTTTTCACCTACTCGAACAATTGGAAGTTTGTCTTGTCCAGCAAGCCGACTTGCCAAGTGATCTTAAAAGTCAATGGTTGTCCATACAGTCTTTGTTTGAAGAAATTTCACTATCAATCCTTGAAGAACAGAAATCAAACGTAGCAGGCCGTGAAGGACGCCTGAACCTCAATCTCATCGCTCGGAGGTTTGAACGCTCTGCTTACAATTTGATGAGACTTGCAGACCTTTGGCATCATGCCTTAGAGAACGAATGGATTCACCTTGAAAGTATTGAATAACTACTTTCTCAGCGCCCGAAGTTTTTCCAACATTGCACTTCTAAGTGGATCGTTTTGTTCTTGATTTGGCTTCTCCATTCTTCGCTGGAAGAGTCCCTTTTCCCATACGAATACTTGCCCATTCTCGCACCCTATTGCGATACGTTGGCCATTGAGTGCCATATCATGGACTCGATGCCCGTTGAGGTAAGCAATGTGTTGGCCATCCTTGATTGAATGAACAATGACTTCACCCTGCGAACCGTTCCATCGAGCAACCCAACAGGATCCTGTCTCGTCGATGGCGAATCCGGATGATAGGGCAACAACTTCGTTTCCATTTGCTTTCCATTGAGCATCACCATCAAAGAATTCGATGTTTCCTTTGTCGTCCGCAACCACGTATCCATCCCCATGTTTGATCACATTGCTGATGGCAGAATCCATCGAACCCATCAGTGTTCCATCCATCGAACGAATCGAACCATCGGCCAGTCCGAACACTGGATTCTCTCCCCGAGTTGCACAAATAGTTGGGCTCTCCCAGTCTTTGTTTTGCTCGAGAATATCCCCGTTCGCATCGAGAACGAGATAACCGTTCAATGGACGACCCAATCCTGCGATTGCCCCATCGTTGTAAGCATGGAGCGTCCACGGGCGCTCATCCATTCGATGCGTAGCGAGCACATCTCCATCGAACGAAATGGACCAAATGGCGGATTCAATGAAATCGTTGTGTTCGATATCGTACACCGATGATGCTGCAAGTACGCACTTGCTTGTGGTCATGACTGCATCGGCCGATCCTTCCAATGCAACATTCCATTGAATCGCTCCTGTTGAAGCTTGAAGACAGACGATGTGCAATCCAGACGTAGCGTAGATGGAACCATCTTTGGTAACCATTGATGAGATGCGGTTGGGCGTTTTTGCCTCCCAAATCAAATCGCCCGCTTCTGTCCAGTGCTTGATGGTACCATCCCATCCGCCAACGAGGAGCGAATCATCATCGANCAANNCAGTGCAACTCACCGCCTCTCCCAACTCGCGAACCATCCACGTACAACTGGTCAGGTCCATGGCTTGCGATGTATTTCGCCTCATAAGGGCGTTTGCGTATTTGCATCAAACGGTCCAGTATTGAGTATCTTGTTCCGTTTTGGGATGGCAAAGGTCAGCAAGAATGCAGTCAATCCGAGGATACAGGCTGCATAATAGTGGCCCATTCCAAAAAAGGCGAAGATTGTGCTCATTCGAAGAACGGCAACTGAACCTGTTCGCAACGACCAAACAACAAACCCTATTGCAATAACAGAGACTCCCATGAACCCGTATCCAATCATAATGTAGATTCCAGCTGCACTCGGGTCCATACGTGGATTCTCCTTTTGTTCGATGTTGCGGTCAATGAGCCGCTTGGTACATGTCTCTTGTTCAAAAGGACACGGTTCGTTGGCGAATTCCTCGGGCGAGGGTACGTTGAAATCGAGACGCGTAAACCCATATGGTTCAATCAGTGCTGGAGGTGATAGCAGCAACCGCTCCACAAGCGTATCCGTGTAATTTCCTTGCTCAACAACAATGTCAATTCTGGCGAGACCTGGTTTGATGTATTCATAGGAAAAGGAACCGTTTGCGTCCGTGACCGTTACGCTTGAATTNAACCATCCAGGCCGTTCTTCCCACTCAAGAACAATCTCTGCACCTTCAATTGGCTCGCCTCGATGATCGTACACCATGCCATCAAACATGGCCGAATTTGGTGGAGCAGTTTGCGACAATTGGAACACGAATTCATCGGGTTGAACCAGTCCGGATTCAGGTGATGCGTAATCAAGACCATTGAGGAATCCTGATGCTGCAATGAACAAGACAAAGATAGCAATCGATTTTGTAATCGGATGCAGGGTAGTATCCGGTATCGTGAAGCTTGCGTTGGACGTCGCAAACATCGTCGACGGTTCGGATTCGGGCAGGCCCTCAATGCCTACCCAGTCCGAAGTCTCGTCTTCGCTCATGAATTTCCCAGCCTGTTGTTCTACTTGAGTTCAATGCGTTGACCGTACTTCGAGAAGAGAATGGCAATGATTTCATCGGATGCACTAATCCTGACTTCGATCGCATTTCCGACGTTTTGGTGCTCGTGGACATATACAGCATTGAAGACACGAGATAGGATTGCTTCAGATGCGATCTGATTTTGCTCAGGATTGTGTATGATGAGCGTCCGTTTCGGTCCGAACAACGTGCTCAAGACAATCGATTGCAACTTCTCAATACCCTCGCCTGTATGCGAAGATATGAGCAGAGGGTTCGAAAAGCCGTGCCCAGAGATCATCGCTTTCTTTTCATCCAATGTCCCTTTTTCTACTGTATCCTGCTTCGTCAGAACGAGCTGGATGCGCTCCATGATTGATGTTTCTCCAACCTCCAAAGCACGTTCGGTTAATTCTCGAATGGACGTCAAGAGCTTACGTTCCATTTCGTCGAGAGAATCACCAGCATCGACAAGGAGAAGGAGAAGATCGCACTCAATCGCTTCTGCGAGGGTTGCCCGAAATGCTTCCAGCGTTGCGTTCGGTAGACCATCAATGAATCCGATGGTATCCGCAAGAAGGACACGCGGGCTTGCCTCAAGGCGGCCTAATGTCGACTCAAGCGTTGAGAACAACCGATCTTCGACTAAGACTTCTTTGCCAGATAAGCGCCTGAAAAGACTGGATTTCCCAGCATTCGTGTATCCAGCAAGTCCAACGGTCTTTGCATGCTCTTTTCTCTGCCTTCGTCGTTCTGCAGCTGATTTGACGTGTTTTCGTTGGCGTTTACGTAGTGCTGCTAATTCCCGATTTACGTTTGTAAGCACGGAACCTGCAGCGGTCTGACCAGCACCACCGTACCCAGCTCGTTCACCCGTAGTCTGCTGTTTCACAACCTCTCGAAGCACGGTTCGGTCCGATTGCAACCGAGCGATTCGTACCTGCGTTCGTGCTTCGACACTTGAGGCATGAGCCGTGAAGAGAGCGAGGAGGAGCCGAACACGGTCCCACACTTCAACACCCACAGCATCGTTAACGCCAACCAGTTGTCGTGGTGTCGCGTTGGTGTGAAGGAGAAGCAAATCCACACCGTTCCAAGGGTGCCCTTGCGTCGCTGATTGCAACTCTTCAACGATATCCTGAAGTTTTCCTTGACCCATGAACCACTTGGCATCGCCCCGTCCGCGCTGATTAATCCGTTCGACGATCTTGATGCCCATCGTTTCTGCAAGTGAAATGTATTCACTGCAATCTTCGTTGTTGCGAACCAACAGCAATGCCTTGCGATTTTGGTGGTCGGATTGCGCATCATCTGTGACCAAACCTCCCGCACCAGCAAGAAGGTCAGCCTTAGAATCCGCCATGGACAACCCTTGAAAGACGCGCATTTGATTTCATGCATTATCCTCATATGGTTACGCATGAAGGCAACTCTATGTCGTCCGAGCACCACGTCCTCATTTCTTGGTCAGGCAGTGAAGCGGAATCGAAACCCATCATCGAACTTCTCGAGCATGTCGGATACTCTTTCACAGTCAAGCGTGAAGGTGGAATTCAACTTGAAATTGTTGTTGAATCAAAGAGCATGCGCGAGTTACGCGATGCAGTCGATGAGCTGCTGGTTCAATTGTCTTCACTGGAAGACTGACGTTCCATCAGTTTTGATACTGCATTTGGGTCGTGATTCTTCTCGAAGAAATCTGTTCCTATAAGATCGCCAAGTCGTTTAACCCCAGCTTCAATCAGATCGGGGTCGTTTCGTTCAGCCTCCTCCCATCGTTGTTGAGCGTGTTCAGCGTAGCGTTTGTCTGCTTCTGCTTTCACCTGTTGAGCAACGGTCAGGCTCTCCTCAAGACCCTGATATTCTTCTCTTTCTTCAGCAGGCCTCGAATTACGGGCAGCATCCAAATCCGATTCCGTGATTCCCGAAGTGAATCCTCTCTCATCGTTCCCACGTGTCATTAGTGGATTTGTTCGCTCTTTTTTGATGTGCGACTTCCACTGTTCAAGCACAAGTGCCGGTGTTATTCGCCCTTCAAAATCATCGATGTCAATGTGCAAATCACTCAGCATCTCTTCCATCCAGAGGTCGGTTNCCTTCCGCAATCGAACGTGGTCTGCAAAAGCGATAACTTGTCCAATCAGGAAACAGAACGAAGCGATGAGAACGGAAGATGCGACTATGTACCCAACCAAGGCGCCAAACCCTCCGAAAAGAAANACGGACAAAACCCACCTGTTTCGCAGAGTCTGATACGAATGAACGCCTCGTGGAATGGAAACCATTCTCAACCCTCGTTCCGTTTTGCTAGTTCCCTTAACTTAAGCATCGATGCTTCGTCATCGAGAGCCTCAATCTCCCATCCAAGTTTTTCCACATTGGTCGCAATCATTGCATCAGCAGCAACCGTCAACCGTTCATGCGTCATTTGCAAGAGAAGACCGATCAACAAACCCCCTCCAACTGCATAATGCCAAATAGTGGCATAAGCGACAGCGAGAAGAAAAACGACAGCAATAGCGGAACCGAGAAACGTTCGAGACCTCAATCGAGCCTTCGAATCAAGAGCATCAAGAATGGCAACAGCATGTTCACGCTTGGTCGCCATGCATCGCCCAAGAATGCNGAGGTTCTCAAGATACCGCTAATCAAACANGTCAGCGATGAACTCATCGCTCATTCTCCGAAACTGTCTTCGCATTCGCTCCTCTTCCCGATTCTGAACAAGAACACTGTCCGTCATCGTAACATGTTGGCGTGGTTCGGATGCGATTTGCGTCAAAAGTTCAGCGAGGTTTTGTTGGATGACTGCAGTCTGTTCGGTCTGGAAAGCAAGAAGTCGTTCCATAGCAACAAACATTCGATCCTGCCGACTGGTTCGGTCTTCCAGTGCGACGGATTGTGCATTCATCGCTTCTTCTTGTCGTTTGAGAAGTTCTCGGGCAGCGGGTGTGCCGATGATGTCTCTCCGGTGGAGTTCAGCCTGAACGTTGGTGAGCGACTCGTGGAGTTGGTTTATGTTGTGAGCAGAGAGATTCAACTGCTGACGAAGTTGTTGACGCTCGCGATGCAATCCTTTTCGCTCAGCTCGGTGAATCATAGCCTCACAGACAAATACACTAACGATGCCTGCTAATACAGCCACTTCAGGGTGTGCAAGTCTCCAAGTAACAAACGTCGCCCAAACCATCCATCCACAGAACACACTCGCTAGAATTCTCATGTTGAGAATATGTGTCGGGACTCTAATAACGCCATATTGGGATGTCCGAGGGCTCCCTATCGTATTTCTCATTTTGTACTAGTTTGTAATCCCACCACTGATCCAAGAAAGGAATACAAGCCATATCAGGCTTCCAAGAAACAATCCAATTACACCAGAAACTCTCGCTCCGGCACGAAAACTTCCCACGAACGTTCGACCACTGTATGCTATTCCAAACCCAATCACTGGCCAAATACACAGGGAACACATGAAGTAGGTTATGCCCAGGAGTGCGGGTGAAGAGTAGTCGAATATTCCGGTAGAAGCTAAGACGAAAACAATGATTGGAAGCGAAGCAGGAGCAATCAGGCCAAACCAAAATCCGGTGTGAGGATCAATCTCTTGGTATCCCTCCTCCATATCCGATTGANCGCTGAAAGCCTCAACCAGAAACACATGAGCGCAAGAAGGACAACGAATCCTCCCTTCATATTCTAGAGGAGCGGCTAAATTTTCTCCACATGACGGGCACGCGATTTTCAATTTTTGACCAACATTCTCCATTTGAACAGTTGACAATCTTACTCACCACCGAGTGCCCCAAGGATTGAGTTAAAGAGAATGAATGCGATCCAAAAAACGTATAATTTCAGTGACATATAGGCTCCCTTTCTGCGTGAAAAACGTTCGCTTGGATTACTCCGTGTGAGTAACCACGCCACCAAAGGCCATACGACAAGATGGCCAGCCATGACGAATGTGAGGAAAACATAGTCGATGTAATCGAATTCGCTAACGGGAACATCGGTGTTGACAAGCATCATTGAAAGAAAAGAACAACCTACTCCAACGAGGATTGGAACGAAGAGCCCAAACCAGTAGCCTTGCGTGTTTTTCTTGGCCCGATTGCTAATGAATATCGACATAATATTCTCAACCTAGGAATCTATGAGTCTATTTTGTATCATTGATGTTAGGATTATAAAAATTATGCAAATTGAATAAAACCACTCTCTGAATTGTGTTTAATGATTCGCAGGCAACCAATTTCGACGCTAAACACGGGAATAATCGTCCCATTCAAATGGGAGACTGACAGGAAAATACATCGGTTACACCGAATTCATCTCATCGGCTCAGGCCAAGGCCTTGCTTCATTATCCCAACTTGCCCAACTACGAACCCATGGTTCCATGAACGTGGTCACATCATATCCGAGGTCACGCATGACTTCCACCGGAATGGTTGATCCGCCCTTGAAACGGATTCCTGCCCGAATGAGTGCAGAGGATTTCACTTCACCCCTTTGTTCAATGGTCTGTTGGAAATAGTAGAATTTCTCGTCAATGCCGACCATTTTTGTCCGAACCGTTGCTCTCCGAAACGGCGCAAGGCGCTTCCTGTAGCGAATTGTGGAGCCACCTATGACGAAGGCATACTTGTTCTTTCGAACGTACCGAAACAAACCGATTCGAAAGGAAATATCGTAACGCGCCAGATCACAGAAAACGAAATGCCGCCCGTTGTTCACCTCAGGGTATACATCGATATCGCCGAAACCAGGACGAAAATTCCAGCGATATTCCTTTTCAATATCAAACACTTCTTGTTTACGAAAGAAATTTCCTAGAACCATTTTCACAAGGCGGTGGTAAGGATACATGCTTCTCCCATCTGTAAAGAGTACTTATCCCCTCTTATCCTTGTCCATCACTCTTCAAACAGCATTTCGCCTCGCACACAATGATCAACGACAGCGTCAATCCGTTTGGCTCTGGTCGCTTTACGCCTTGCTTTACGAATCCAATGGACGATGTTTTCCTTGTAGGTTGAGGTAGAGTCAAACCAAAATGAACTGGCTCTTGCAATTTGAAGCGCTTCAAGCAACTCCTTTGGTTCTCTGATACATCCTTCCGATTTGAGACTTTGACGCATGTGTAAATTAATCGTATCTAAATATATCAAGTTTGGTTTTTGCATAGCACGCAACCAAAATTTGAGGGCGAAAGATTCCCTCTAGATGGTCGAAATAAAGCAGTCGTCATCAACTTCTATCAGCCCGCCAGATGTCAGAAGATGGTCGATTGCTTCGTCAATTTCCCCCTCATCAATGCCGTGTTGGAGCATGCGCTCAAAAATAATTTCAAGGGTTGCTACCGGCTCTCCCTTCTCAATTTCTCCATCGACAATCATCACCACCAACTGGCAAGCAACTGCGAGAAGGGGATCATCTACGTAATCGTCTGGAAGAAGTTCAATGAACGCTTCAGCACCATGCGCTTCACCTTCCTGGATTCGTTGCTGTTCGCCCCGCTGAGACAATCCAGTAAACGTGTTGTCTTCGTCCAATCCAAAGCAATCAAAGATGGACATTTGATGCTCATCCTTGTCGGCTCCATCCGCAGCAATTCGGCTTTCAAGATCGTCAAGTCGAAATTTACGTTGTTCCAGAAGCAACCGCTCGCGCTTCAGATCATGACGCAGCAGTGCCAATGTTTGTTCTGCTTGTTGTGTCAGCCATCCATCGATGGTCCACTCTGCATCCAATCCTGCCATTACCTCGGCCATACGACGAACCGGTTCTGGAAGAGCGTTGACATCGATTAACCCTCGGGTTTCTTGGCCGTCCTCACTCATGAAGAATCCTCGGAGTTGACGGCCTTTGAAGCCTTCCCAATGAAATCGCAAAAGATTCAATCTCTTGCTTCAGAAAATTTGCTCTTCATTCCATCAACGATTTCGTTGAGTGCGTCCTGCAGCGATTGACTGTGGTTGTAAGAATCAGGCGTAGGAAGGTCTTGCATCGGCATGCTGAGCATGTTTTCCAAACATCGGGACAATTCATCAACAATGGTAATGCTTCCGCGTTGGGATGAGCGGGACAGCGGGTTAAGATCGATGACGATGACCGTCTTCCCCATTGCTACAAGTGCTTCACAGCGGTCCCCATCCTCCAAAGGAACAAGAAGTACATCCGCCTGTAGAATGCCACTTGACTCGCATTTCGCTCGAGGCCCCTTCAACCCAGGAATGGTCGCATCAGGGTTTTCGCCAAGAATCTCGACTTCAATTCCAAGTCGTTCTTTCCGTTCATTTAGATCTGAAAGTAAGGCATGCATCCGCTCAGGAGTTCTGTAAAAGATGTTGACTTCGACCGGACAGTTAAGCTTCTCAGCAAGTTGAAGCACTTCATCACCAGCGAGAGCCACGACGTTTCCATTGACCGATAGAACAGGGTGTTCTGCCTGTTGCAGAGACTGCAAAGCAACTTGCGAGGCAAAGTGTGCGCTTGAAATCGTCCGCTCCCCAAGGAGGTAATCGTACGCTTCCCCACGACCGTGGGCGATCATCGCTGAATCTGCGAGCATTCCTTTCTTGGCTGCAACTTCAAGACGGTGGCGCATCAATAAGGAACGATAACGCGGGTGCGATGGGTCAGCTGCATGCTTCACGGGATCACCTTCCTAATCGATGAGCATGCTCACATCAAGTGGAGCTGTTCCACGATTGATTGCACTGGTCGAAAGAACATCCACACCACATTCTCGCCATGCTTCCAAATCTTCGAAGACAATGTTGCCACTTGCCTCGAGAACAATCGCATCGCGAAGGCCCATATCCGTTAGTTCACGGACCATTTCTTTGCTTCTCTCTGGACCAAAATTGTCCAACATCAACACCAGTTGAGGAACTTGTTCCTCGTCTTGTCGTTGCTTCCATGTCGTTGCTGCAACAATTGCATCTTTCTCGCTGGTTACTTCCAATTCAAGGAAGGCTCCGCAATCGTTGACATCCATCGTTGAAAGAAGTTGAACAATCGCCTGCATCCCGGATTCACCAGAAACGGCAAGGTCGTT
>FUFK010040378.1_pt1 | contig 15651 bp, 21 predicted proteins | sample 1021851 | NCBI WGS metagenome assembly FUFK01 (sample SAMEA51879418, study PRJEB19060) | metagenome | reverse complement strand
TGGTGTTATGGGTACAGCTATCTCAGGCGAGAACATGGCAAGAGCATTAGTTAATAAAAATAAAGTATCTTGTACTGTTGGGCATTCTCATTTATTAGATTATGCTATCGCAGCTAAACCATCTGGTAAAAAAATTATGGGATTATCTGCAGGTTGTTACTTGACTCACAGAGAAAAGTACGCATATAATACTCAAAGACTCTGGTGGTCTGGGCTAGTTGTAAAACGAAATGTAAAAGGTGGGGAGTATGATATTGAGACTGTCCATATTAGTGAGGTAAAGAAAAGATATGGAAGACGTAGTTAATTTTCCACAACATTATCGTCAGTCAAAGACTGAGACTATTGATCTAATCAAAGAGTCAATGACTACAGAAGAGTTTCATGGTTATCTCAAAGGTGCATGTATGAAATACATGGCTAGATATAAATACAAAGGTCAGCCAGTTCAGGATTTAGAAAAGGCTGAATGGTATTTAAGAAGATTAATCGCTGAAGTTTTGGATCAAGATGTAGAAAAGCAACAAAAGGAGTATCCAGATGAATGAAACATAGCAAATAGTGTTTAAACGCCCATATCTAAGCGTACAAACAAATGTTATCTTGGCTGGGGTGTTGGTATTAGAAGACTCAGATATGTTTATATTTGAGCATTTATGAAAGAAAAATTTTAAGNAAGGGCTAATAAAATGGCAGAAAACAAACAAGAACAGCAGGTTGTAGATAAACAGTATATTATATCTGGATCTCAAGTGCAAAGCATACTTCGCTACCTATTTACAAGACCATATGGAGAAGTAGTACAAGGTATTGAAGTACTATCACAAGGATTAAGAGAGCTTGATCCAAAGATAGGGGCAGACTTTGTAGCGAAACCTGCAGATGGAAAAAAGTAATTCAGACCTATTCAATATGAAAGTGTCACTGACTGATACTAGTCAGATAGCAATACATTTAGATTATATACAACCAAGTAAAATNAAAGATAGCTTGGAGGATATTAATGAAATGTTCTATGCAAATCTACTGGCTAGTGTCATCAAACACTGTATTGAAACTAGTCAAAAACTAAATGATGATATTAAAGTATTAATAGAAAGGATATAATGAGTAACGTGGCGAGAATACCAGTACCCAATAGAATGAGAAGCAATACAGTCCGTATGAATATAGATGATAGGAGGGTGCTTGCAATAATAGATTATGCTGCAAGTGAGACAGGCATTTTGCCTATGGCTGTGTGGATTAAGGTGAGACCAACTGAATCTACTTTAGACAGAGAACTTAGAGCATCAGGTAAGATGACGTCTCTGTTATTACAATATGGGTGTAGCCTAAAAGAAATAGCAGAAACACTAACTAAAGATTCTATAGTTGGTGCAGCTATAAATTATTTACATAAAAATCTTGAGAGTATATTGGCTGGAGACCAAGGGGATAAGGTTCCTAAATTAAATACAGACCCATATAAAATTAAGGATGTGGGTTAGTCTTTAGTGTCTCTAATAGCTTGGGCACTGCCTAGATACTGATCTAATGACATCTGATCGTCTCTACCTAGATCATAAAATTTCTTTCTCTGTTCCATTTCTTCTTCCTCACTAAGTTTAGGACGAATATCTACTCTGGCCATTAGTCCTCTTAGATCATCAGTAGATAATACTGTAAATTTATTTTTACCTACAGGCACAATCATTTCTGGACCTCGTTCTCCAACAACCAGAGGTCTATCAATTGTAATATCTTGAGCACCAACACTTGCATACATTATTCCTGGTCTAGCACCCAAACCTTGAGGTACTTCTCTTTCAGCACGCATGCCAGTTTGTTTTTCTTCTATAGTTTCTTCAGATGATTTAGCAGTTTGTTTTTGTTCAGCCGTTGCAACTTTAGTCATAGGCATTGCAGAGTCTAATAAAAAATCTCTACTTTGTTCATCAATTAATGATGTGGCAGTGCCAACAACTTTTGGCCTGTCATCTAACAGACTTGGTCTTGGTTTAGTCCTAAGAACTTGTTCACTAACTGGTGTTAATTTAGTGTTAAGTTCTCTTTGTGTGAATACTTTTTTTGGTGCTAGTGTGTCTACCATATTCTCTCCTAATTAAGTAACGGATTATTCTGTTGTGCTTTTAGTTCTTCTATCTTTGCATCTACATATTCTATTGCAGCACCATTAATTTTTATATCACCTTTGAGTGCTTCTAATTCTTTGATGATACCTGACAGATCTACAGTCTCGTTGACTATAAACTCTTGNTTTTCTAATTGTGCTATTCTATTATTGAACTCACCCCATGCCATAAAGCCACCACCGATGGCACCGATAACACCTAATAGTGCTGCATAAGATGATAGTTTACTGAACATTTCTTGCATTTAATAACTCCTTTAATTTTCTGTATGCTTTATCTGTTTTTGTTTTTGCTTCGTTAAGTTTAATTTGATGCTGCACAACTGGGTCTGTTCCTGCTATATTTGCTTGTGCAACGTAAATAGGTTTGCTGTAGTCATCAAGACTAGTCTGTAAAAAGAAATCTAAATTACCAGATGGTAGTTGTCTTGTATCAAACAAAGCTGTATTAGCATTGAAATAAGATGACATGTTAGGTTGTTGCGATATCATCTCTCTACTAACTAATTCATTTACAACTGTAAGTGTTGCATCTATTTGTTGTGATACATCTTTTATTTTACTTTGTATAGCTTGTTCTATCTTTGCAACTTTAATATCTAAGTTGACTTCAACATCTTGCTCAGAAGTATCTGGTTCTTCAGTAGGTTTTCCTTCAATAACTGCGACTTCAGCTGGTTCCTCGATTGTCTCTTCTTGTTTGGCAATCTCTTCTGTAGGTGCTGGTTCGTCTGCAACAATCTCTTCGCTACTGGGTTGCTCTTCAATTTCATTTGGTATCTCCTCTATGGGTTCTTCTTCAACCATAGCAACTTCTTCAAAGTATTCTTCAACTTCTTCAATAAACTCTTCTTGCATATCCTCTGTAAACTCTTCTGCAAACAGTGTATCAGGAACTGCTTCATATACCTCCTCTATCATCGGCATCTCTTCAAACATTTCTACTGGAGGTAGCTCGTCAAAAAATTCTATATCTTCAGCCATGGTAATATCGACTGGAATAAATTCTTCCATGACAACTTCTTCGTAATATTCAGGCTCAAAAAAAAAGTTATCCATCGGCATTTCGTAAAACTCTTCTATCTCTATCACTTCTTCTTCAAAGATAGGAACAAATGTATACTCTATTTCAGGTGGTGGTTCTGTAAATATATCATCTGGTATTGTAAACTCTAATAAGTCAAACTGTTCTATCTGCTCTTGTACATCTTCAATTTCATCTTGACCAGGACAGGTTGGTGGATTCTTTTGCCAACAATATACAACACTAGTAGATTGTGTGGTAGATAATGTATTATACTCTACATTAACATATGGATCTCGTACATCCACACCTGCATGNCCACCNTTATAATTTTTATTACCTTGTATATCAAAACTAAATCTAAGAGTTAGTGTACCATGTTGGTTTTGTGAATCTGGTGATAACGTTAATTGATTTGAGTATGGGTTAGTTTGATAATTATGATTTGTTGTATCTACAAATGTTGTGCTTTGTGTTGTTGTATCAATACCATTTGTTGCAGTCTGTGTTAATGTAACTGTAGACTCAACAGGATTCCACCATCTTATCTGTGCACCAAATGTAGATGTAAAGCCAGCTTGTAGTTCTGGCAGTGTAAGATGATCTTCAGAGTTTATCGTTGTCTCTGCATACTTACCATGCTTACCAGTCAACCAAGTAGATTCGTTTATATCACTTGAGTCTGGAAACATAGTGCCAACCCAACTGCCATCATTAAACTGTTGAGATATTAAGTTGCCAGTTGTTACAGGATTACCTGTAGTTACAGTTGTAATAGTTGTAGTATCACCAACGTTAGGTGTATCTTCTAAGATTACTTCTGTTGCTTTACTGACGGAGAATGTTAGTAGGCTCACCGTTGCTATCAAGTATATACTTGTCTTTAGCATCTATATCCTCCAATATTTCGTTGTCTACTTTCTCCATGTATCTCAAAGCCGATACATACTCTTCGTAATCTGGTCTTTGTTTATCGTATTTTCTCCACTCGTCTCTAGCTTCATCGCCTATCTTACCTTGGAATGGACAAGGTGTGCCTGCATGTTCCATAGCCTGGAATACTCTACTATCTTGGCAAAGTATAGATACAGCTGCAACTTTCATATTAAAATCATAAAGTAATTTAGATAGTTTCATGCGTTCACAATTCATATCTCTTTTTGTAATACCAATACTACCACCTATCAGTGGCTTTTGTATTCCAATACCTACACCAACTGTACATAAATCTTGTGACATTGCAGATATACCTGGAGCTGATGCTGATGGTACAGTTCTAGTATCTCCTGTATAACTATTATTATTGTTTGTTGTAGAGTTATTTGTAGTTGTAGAAGATGATGATCCTGACTGATAGTTTGTTGTAGCNTCACTATGATATCCNCCTGTNATTGCAGTNTTTGTNGCAGATGATCCTGTTGTAGATTGTGTATTAGTTGTAGCTCCNGCACCTGTTACATCTGCAATAGCANAGTTCATCATGGCACTTAGACCCCACAACATGCATCCTGTTACAATCACAGCTATTANAATATTTTTAATCATATATCTTTTTAATTTTTAGTCTGCCCATGTCTTCGTAGATAGAAGCCGTGACCTCCTTACATTGCATGTATATACCCTCTTGTTCCTCGCCTATATTTCGAGAAATAACACGTTTNTGCTTAAGGCAGTCGCTAAGTCCCTCAGTTGGCACCATCTCAATTGTCGAACCGTTCTGTATCATNAGTATTGCAAATACAACTTTAATGGTCTCCATTTTTTCTTTCCTCTAAATCTATCAATCTTTCTTCGTGAAACTGTATTACCATATCATTCTTGAGTATCATTGGTATCTCTTCTTCCATTTGAGCTTTTAGCTTATCCACGTTACCTGAAAGATATTCAACCAACATGTAGAGTTCTTGAACTTGTGGACTGACCATGTCGCCTTTAGGAACACCGTCAATAAAATTATTAGCAGCTTCTAAATCTTTTTCCATAAGCTGTATTTTTGTCTCTATGGTATTTAACCTNTCTTGNATACTGAAAAAACTCATAGTGCCTATGGCAACAGCCGCTAGGATGGCGAGTAAGTTGCGAGCAGGGAGTGAAATTTGTGTTGCGTCCGATAGCTTCATACTTCGTCCAACTTCACATATCTATTTTCACAATAAAAAGCAAATGTTTTTAATTTTTTACCATCAACTTCTTTATGCATATCAAATAGCTCATCTATCATATCTACTTTATTATCCCAGGTATATTCTANGCACTCAAATTTAGTNTCAAAAGACTTTATTAGATAGTCTGTCATCACTGGTTTGTCTACATCATGGTAGACTANCATAGCCGTAATTACCCAAATCATTTNTTACCTTTGAATATCTCAGCTCCCTTGAGTCCGTATATCGAACTCACGATTCCGATNAANANNGCCTGGTACCAAAAAGGNANATTTGAAAACTTNTCAAAGAATACATCTATCTTAGCTTGTATGTTTGGATCGTCACTAAAGACACTCCATACTAATAATANNACNGGCAANCNNCACNAGNATCAAAACNAANTCGTCTTTCCATCCCTTGTCATTTGATTGNCTTACAGCTGCTTGGTATTCTACTTCACCNTTAGCCATCTTCTGTGCATGTANNANTTCTGCATCAGACATAAGTATNTTAGCTTTTTGTCTGTTTGCAAATACTGAAGCCCCAGTNTTTAATACTGTAGGTAGTATTGATANTAGTGGTCCCATTATAAGTTATCTTCCTTCCATTTTTGTACATCAAACGATGGACATTCTTTTTCACTTATCTCATTATGTCCTATAACGTCTGCTTCTGGGTAGTTTGATTTTAGTTGCTTTACTAAATCTAGTAAGGCAGTCCATTGTTGTGCAGTAAAATTAGCTTCAGCAGAATTATCTTCAGCCATTCCACCCACCATGCACACAGAAACACTCTTATGATTGTATCCCGCTGCATGTGCACCAGTATCCCGAATGCTACGACCAAGTTCAACCTCCCCATTTCTTCTAATTATGTAATGATATCCAACGTCACGCCACCCATTGTCTTGAACGTGCCATTTTCTAATTTCTGTAAGTCCTATATCCATGCTAGCTTTTGTAGCTGCACAGTGTATGACTATATAATCTGTCCTATTCCTCAGTTCCATATTTTTGCTGTTTTTGTAATAGGTTTTCATCAAACCATTCCCAAAGATTTTTATTCATTTCATTCAACTGCTCTTGTGTTGCAAGAGGCCAAAACCCATTTAAAATAGGATCATCTTTTTTATCTTTAAATTCATATTCAAATACGCCTTTATATTCTCTTATTAATTTTTCTCTAGCTTTTTGTATTTTAGCAATATCTCTTCTGTAATCGTCAGCAGTAAAGCCAGTAAAATCTTTTAGGCTAGGTTCTTTTTTTACATACTTTTGATATAAGGCTCTTTCTTGCTGTTCTAAAGCCTCAAGCTGCCTGCCAAGCTCTGCCACTTTTCTATTTTTTAATTTTTTAAGTTCTGCTGGTTTTAATTTAACACCCACAGTATCAAGCAATGCTTGCACTACTGTTAAATTATCTTGATATGCTGTACCACCACCTTGTAATGCTCTAACAACTTTTTTATTTGCGTATGTTCCAGGTATTATGGCAACGTTAGGAATAAATTGATAGGCTAACATTTGACCTTTTGTTACAGTATCAAAATAACCAGGTGCTCCCAAACCTCCTACTGTCTGTCCTGTAAATGGGTCATATCCTGCCATTGAAAATATAACAGCACCAACACCACCAAACGAAGGTTGAAAAGGTGCAGGTATTCCAGGCCATTGCCCTTTGCCATTACTTAACTGAAATATATCTCCCCCTGGAGTCCATCTTGTAATATCTATGTAAGTTGGATTTCCCCCTACATTTACAGGGACTTTAATCATTCTGTAAGGAAAGAAAGGCATACCATAAACTGTCTCTTGATCTTGTTTTGACATGTAATTTCTTTCCATTCCAGCATCTCCTTTACCAAGGGTATTTCCTATTATACCTAATGCAGTGCCTAATGCTGCCCATTTAATATATTTTGCAGGATTAGTTAAAGCAGACTCAGCCAATAAAGGTATCACTCTATATGTATAAGCTAAAAAGGGTAGTGCAGTTTGTCTTAATCTATTAATTGCAGGTGCTTGGATATCGTAATCAATAAACCATTTAATACCTTGCTCAGTTGCATGGTCTACAATATCTCTAAGATAAGCTAATTCAGGCTTATCTAAATCCACAATATCACCAGCAATAATTTTTTGTAGTTGTTGTTTTTCAAAAGGTGTTAAAACTTGTCCTGCTCTTTGTTGCATTTCTAATCCACCTTCAATTATATTTTGACCAGTCTTTGGGTCTTTTACTACTTTTGCAGATGCTGCTAAATCTAATCTTTGTTTAAATATTGCAAGCCTAAATATGTGATCTTCTTTTCTATATAATTGTTCAGCCGCATTAAATGTATATTTATTTGCAAAATCAACAAACTTAACAGCTCTTTTCATCATACCAGCAGCAACACCATCTAAATCTTCTGCAGAATCTATAGCACCTTTATATATTGTATTTATATATCTATTAATATCTGATGTTTCTTGCCTTAAAAAATCTCTTTCAAATACACCTTGTCTCTCTGCTAATTTATATAGAGAATTTTTTGTAGTTATAGCTTCAAATGCCTCTTTTAAATATTTTGCATGATATTGACCAACACTCATATTACCTAAATTTGATCCTTTTATTGCAAGATCAAACAGTACAACGTTAGACATTATATTATTTGTATGAACGGCAGGATTATATGCAGTTTTTGTTTTTTTCCATAGCTGTTGCATAGTATTAAACGCTACTGCTAATGATTGAAATCCTTTGTCCTTCAAATCTTTTTCTGTAAATGATAGATCACTTCTACCACCGATATTCATATTTTTTCTATATCTATTAAATTGTTCTAAGTCATAGGCAACAGCATTGGGAACGTATTTACCAGATGCATCTCCATATGTTTTTATTCCTGTTTCTCCAATAGTTGTATCAGGTATAATAGTATACTCTTTTTTTATTTTAGCATTAGTTAAACCTTTTGCTAGTAACTCTTTTTCAGTAAATGCGGTTGTTTTTGCTAGATCATCATAAAATTTTGTAACGGCAATATCACTAGATATTAATTTACCTGTTTCAAATACTGCTGCTGCTGCATCCTCTAATTCTCCCAACGCCATTCTTTGTGCTTTAGAAAGTTGCCACCTAATTTTTATTAGGTCATTATCAGTTTCTTTTAATACTTTTTCAGTCCCATCTTCAAGAGTTTTAACTAATTTGCCATCTTTTAGTTTTATATTTTTACTAAAAATTTCCCAACCTTTGTGCATGGCATCTTCTTCCATTATTTTTAACTTAATATTTTGTGCCTCTGCTAATTCATCTAATCCCATTCTTTCGCTAATTTTTGTTAAGTGATATTGGGCATCCATCTTACTATAGTTGTCATACCAATCTTTTACGGAAACTGTTTCTAATAGGCCTCTTGGTTTTAGTACATCAGCTTGATTTTTTATTTCTGAAAATGAGTCTCTAAAGTACTGGTTATATAGTATTCTTTTTTTAGGGTCTTTAATATATTTATCAGCAAGATCTTGATGTTGTGCATAACGTCTATGTAAATAAGTATTTATGTTATCTTTAAATGTTTTAGGATCTAGCATACCATAGTCTACTAACTTTTGACCCAACTCAGTAATAGACTCTCTAACTTCAGTTTGAAGTTCTACTAAAGTTTCTAATTTTTTTTGCTGTTGTTCAGCAGTTAAACCACCCATAATACTAGCAAGTCTAGTATCTGCAGGAGATACTGGTGATACTTCTCCCACTAACATTCTATACATTATTTTATTTTCTTCAGGGCTAAGTTTTTGCAAATGAGAAAAAGCTTCACCTACTCTACCAAAAAAATTACCTTGATCTGCTCTTAGTCTTGTTAGTAATGCCCTATATTCTTTTGCGTCTTTTATACCATGCCTATCTATAACACCCTTTGCAAAAAGTTCTCCAATAGTTTCACTGTCTTTACTTAAACCCAATGGTATTTTTTTTACACCTGTTCCTAGTAAGGCACCCATAGTAAATCCTAATAAAGCACCCATTAACTTTTCAGAAGTTTTCATATCATCTTCTGATTCTATCCATGGAACTCCATTTTTATATCCGTATACCCCTCCAGAAACAGCCCCTATAGTTCCAGCAGGATTAGCGTATATGCTTGCTGCTATTGCATTTGTATGTCCTTCTTTTAAATCTTTATAAAATTGTTGTACAGGACTAAAAACTTTCATGTTTTTAACTTTAACATCAAAGTCAACGCCTTGCTCATATTTTTTTACAATATTTGACCCGTCTGCTTGAGGTTTTATTTTAACATTTAAAGCTGTGTCTACAGAATTATCAAGTATAGAGGGTCTTTTTATACCTGCTTCAGCAACATCATCTATAACAGTTAAAGGTTTTCCTGTTTCTCTAATAACAAATTCATCTAAAGTCATTTCTGAAGCTGCTTCGTTAATATAACGTTGTCTAAGTTCTGCTTCTTTTACAGGTATAATATTAGGCTCTACCGTTTTTTCTGGTATAATTTTTTCTCTTAAAGGTATTAAAGGTTTGCCTCTCATATATTTTACAGCATTTGCTACACCGCCAGCTACTGGTGCTAAAATTCCACCACCAACTACACCGATCATAGTCTGTTCTGTTCTAGTCATTTTACCTTCACCAACAAGACTATCAAGTTCTTCATCTACATAGCCAGTATATCCAGCAATACCACCACCTACTAAGCCATATTTAGCCATTTTATAAATGCTTCTTGCTTTAGCAAATGGTATTATCCACCCTGCAGGATCAGCTATTAATCCACCAAAATATGCAGCAGTTACATAGCCACCATATTCTTCATTTCTCATCAACTCATTCAACATAAGTTGTTCTTTTTTTGTTTCTTCAGCACCAATGCCAGTTAACTGTGATGCACCTCTTATTGTATCTGTTGCACCTAACCTAGCAGCAAAAGCTACGGCCTCTGCTCTAGTATAGTCACTAACATCCATTTCTTCAGCAGTTTTTCTTTTTAATAATGGGCTAGCTTCTGCATCATCATCAAAATTTATACCAGCTTTTTCTGCTCTTTCTTTTGTTATTGCAGTTGTAAATTCTTTATAGTCAACAGGTTGTACTTCAGGAGTTTTAGATTCTATAGGATTTTCTCTTTCCTTTTCTATTTCTTGAATAAAAGGATTATAATCAAATTCTTCTTCCATTATTTAGTTCTTCTTTTTGCTAAAGAGTATAATTCAGGAAACTGTGGTTGAAAATTTACACCTCGTGAATTTAAAAGTCCCACTAATATTTTTGCACCCACTGGATCTTTATTGGTCATAATAGTGTTATACATATTTAGTTCCGCAGCTGATAACATATTGTCTTGACCCTCATTTGTTATTTCTAAAATTGCCTCATCATTTCCTGCTGGCGTAGTTTGTATTCTTTCTCTATAGTAATTAGTATAGTATTGTTCTCTTGTAATTGTATTTTCTGCACCTTCAGCAGTTGGCATACCAGTTTGAGGATTAACTTGAGTTCTAAGCCAATTATCAGGAGAAAGTATTTTATTTTCAGGGTCTTTATCCCATGCCATTTTTGCTATTTCTCCTGCTGGAGTTTTAAAGAAGTTACCCTCTACTTCTTCTCTAGCTCTCATTTCAGCCATGCCAGCATAGTCTGCTTTAGCTGTTGGCATAGCAGCAATATCAGCACCAGTAAACTGTCCTACAGTTCCTAAGAAATCTTCTCTACCTACTCTACCCTCATTATATTTTTCTAAAGTTCTATCTCTAATTTGTGAACCTGCTGGTATATATTCATCAAGTAATAATTTAGTGCTATTACTACCAACTAAATTAGCCATATTAGATCTAACTTTTGCATTGTATGCATCTATTTGTGATGTAAATACAGAACTACCAGTAGCTCCCACACCATAGTCTGCCTCAAATTGTTTAAATGCTGGGCTTTCAGGAGTTACTTTTTCTCCTTCAGCAAAGTATGCTTTGACATTATTTCTAATTACATCTATATCAGTCCCTTGAAATAAATCAGGTCTACTAACAGCTAATACACTTAGATCATCTAATAGTTCTGGTGTATTTTTATATTCTACAGCTATTTTATTAAAATTATTTAATTGATTTTTAGCGGTTTTATTAAACAAATTTTGTTCTGCTTGTAGCTCTTTTCTAGCTTCTTCTATTAGTATACCTACTTCTGTTGCAGCATCCTCTTCAGCTGCTTGTATTATACCTAGTTCTCTTTCATCTCTTCTTCTTTGCTGTTCAATACCGCCTTTAACTAGACCTGTAGTAAAACTCATTAATCCACTTGCAAAATCTACCATTACTCTGAATCCTCCTTATCAGGTCTAGACATAAGACTCATCTTACCCATTTTTTTAATTTCTTTAGCATCTGCCTTTTTTAAATCTTTAGTATTCATATTATTAGCAACATCTTGTGCAAACTTAAGTTGTCCCATTTCAAATGCAAAATCATTTTTTTCTGTATCTTGTGGTTTAAGAGATATCTTTAAATTTTTTACTTTACCTACAACTCCAATAGTTAAAACAGATTCAAATGCTAGTCGTGCAATTAAAAATCCTACATCTGGATTATATTGTCCCTCTGCATATCCTGCAAAAACTATTGTTCTAGCAACTCCTTCCACAGGTATACCAGCTTCTAACATCATAAGAATATTCATAACACTTTCTTTTGTAAATATTCTTTTCATTAACTCATCAGCAACCTCATCTACTTTAGCGTATCGTGGTGGGTTNTCCCAAGANTATCCACCTGGTTCNTCAGTTAATGATTGACCTGGAATAGGAGCATTAAACTCATCATATTCCATTTCTGGTATTTGCATATTATCTTCTTCCATATTATGTTCTCTTTGATTTTGATGTTATTCCTTGTGCTTGATTTATAGCTCTTGAAAGCATAGCTCTATGTTTTGCAACAGTTGCCTCTGCTTGACTAGTGACTGGACTTTTTCCAATTTTACCTGCAGTCGCTGCTCGTGGTTTAGTTATTGATGTTTTAACTTTACCAGATAGATTGACTAATCCTCCTCTACCTGTACCAAAAGTCCCATCAGGATCATCGTCATCAAAATAACTTAATGCAAAGTTAGCACCTTGCTTTATTAAATCTCCATAGTCTCCGCCTAGTAAATTACTAGTCCAGTCCCAAACAGATCCTGCTGCCTGCTTCATCCAATCCATAATTATCTCCTTAAGGTGTTGCCCATACTCCTACTGCAAACTTACCAAGAAGTTCGAGTAGTTTACTTTTTTTATTTTCATCCATAATATCAAATGTAGTTGCTCTTTCCATAGCAGCTACAGCCAGATTGTGTGCTCTGTTTTTAGCATTCTCACCTTCTGTCTGTGCCCATGATGCTTCATCACGCCATTGTTGCCATAAAGCATTCATAGCATAGTTTGAAAGGTCTAATGCATTTTGTGCGTTTATTTGGTTAGCTGCATTTACTTCTGCAGTGTTAGCTGTATTGATTGCTCTTCTCCATTCAACATTACTTTGATCTATAATTCTTTGATTCTCTACATTAAAACGATCTCTTTGATCTTGTAGTCCTGCATTAAACTGGTCTAAAGTTGCTTTTCTTTGTGCATTAGCTTCATTGACAGCTACAGTGTTTCCAGCATTTTGTGCATTAATTTTATTAATTTCTTGTGTATTAAACTGATTCATAGCATCTGAACGTCTTGCATTTGATTCTTGTATTGATGAATTTAAGTTTGCAAAGAACTGATCTGTTTGTTGTTGATTAGTTGAATTAAATTGTCTAGATGCATTTACTGCAGCTTGATCTGATAGAAGGAATGACTGTTTTATTTGTGCGTTTGTTAGGGCTGCTTGCTGTCTATTACTAAGATTTTGCATATCCCTTTGAAAATAATTTTGAGCATTTGTTAACATTGCCTGTTGACGATTGCTTAAATTTTGGAATATCATTTCCTTGTATGTTTGTGCATCAGCTGCCGCTATTTGTGTAGATGCTCTAAGCACTCCTTCAGCTACTGCATCAGCAGCTATTGTGCTAGCAGATAATCCTCTTTGTGCCATGGCAGCCAAAGCCATTTTAGATGCACCTCTAGCAAATGCAGGAAGAGGCGATCCTGATGCCATTGCATTTTCAATATCTGTTGTAATATCTTTTAGCTGTCCTCTAACAGTTGCAGGGTCTGTGATAGTTCCTGTTTGTCCTACTGCCTCTTGAGTTACTGCACCTGTTGCTTGTTGTGCAGTTACTTGAGGTGCTAATCCAGCAGCGACATCAGCTGTCATAGTTCTTGCTGTTGTTGGAGTTACTGTCTGTTGAGTTGCAGCAGTTCCTGCAGTTCCTTGTGCTATAGTTGGAGCTGTTGCGGCTTGACTTGCAGTTCTATTAGCTAATGGTGCTGTAGCTGCAGCTCCAGGAGTTGCCATTAACTCACCTGTTCCAACATTCATTGCTTGCGGATTAACCGTAGCACCTTGAGGCATTTGAGGAGTTCGTACCTGTCTGCCTACTTCTGTTTGAATTGCCACTGATTGTGGCGATACTTGAGTTGCCATTATCTTCTCTTTCCTTGTCCTCTATATTTCTTAAAACTTGCTTTCTTTTTTTTATTCATTGTGCTTGTTATAGGGTTGCGTCCTATAGATGTTCCNTTATGTACAGCTTCATGNTCTTGATANGACTTCCATTTTTTAGCCATATTATAACATACTTAGTAATGTTTCNATTACCATTANACCTACAGCCCCCACTGTAGAAAGAACAACCCAATAGATCTTATCTATCTTACCACCCAACTTCTCTACGTCCTCATGAACGTGTGAAATTTTTTCGTCCAGGTGTGCAAGNTGATTTGTTTTAATTACCTCTATCTCTCTTTTAACACCTGTNATGTGTCCCTGTAGGGATATAATATGTTCTCTCTCCGTCTTTGGCTCCATGTCCATTAGCTATCACTCAATGTGCTTACATCAAAACTAGCGTCAATTGTGTCTGCTACTGGTGGGTTCTTGTGTATGTTATGTTTTTTTGCAAACATATCATCCCAATGTGCTTCATCCATAAGTGTCAACANTTCAGCTTTTGTATANTTNTCAGGTGCTTTTGATGGTGNNTCNATCTTTTCAGATTTTTNAAANGTNTGNGAGAAGTCNCCATCAGTNTATTTATACTNAACTGNCCACTCTGTTACATTACCATCAGCATTCTTTTTTGGTATAGCTGATACCCATTCTTTAGTTACTGCCATCTTATGCCTCCTCCAATGCTTTTACTTTTGCTGATAATTCTTTTACAGCATTTACTAATACAGGGACTAAGTGTTCTCCCTTGTATTTTAAATGTTCACTTTTTTCATTATCTATAATTACAGGATTATCACCCTCTAAAGCTAAAATATCTTGAGCTTTAAATCCATATCTTGCTNTTCCGTGNGGTGTTTCATCATCTCTTGATTTTTTAAAATGAAACTTTATAGGAGTCAGTTGGTTTATAAAATCTAGTCCGTGAGGGACATCTTCAAAATTCATTTTATCTCTGGCATCTGAAGTTACTGTCCAATCAATTTTAATGTAGGCGTCTGTGTTATTATTATTTCCTATTACAATNCTATGAGATTCATTTGTAAGTGAATAAACAGCATCATTTGCCGCACTATATCCTAATGATGTATTATTTTGACCACTCGTAGCATTGTTAGATGCTTGAACTCCTATTGCTGTGTTATAGTTACCTGTTATATTACCAGCGCTCATAGCTTGATAACCCACAGCCGTATTTGAAGTACCAGTGGTGTGAGTGGTTAGTGCTTGATATCCTACAGCCGTGTTGTTATCTCCAGAAGTGGTAGCGTCTAAAGTGTAGCTACCTAGTGCTGTGTTGTATTCACCACCAGCTACTGAGCCACCTAAAGCATTATAACCAACAGCTGTGTTATGATTTTCTGTATCATATCCATCGCCAGTAAAACCACCTACAAGTGTGGTATAAGCAGCGTTAGTTAAATTAAGTCCAGAATTGTGTCCAATAGCAACATTGTAAGAGTTACCATCATAAGTTAATTCTTTGAGAGCACTGTCTCCAACTGCAACATTACCACCTGAGCTAGCTGCTTTTTGTATGGCATTTTTACCATAACCAACATTATTATTACCAGTGGTAATTGCTGATAAAGCATTTTCGCCCATAGCTGTGTTGTCATCACCTGTTGTAATAGCATCCATTGCTTTAAAACCATAAGCAGTATTACCTGCTGCTGTGCTATCTGTCCCTGATACATCATGTGTATACATAGAGTTATTTGAACTATCACTAAAGAACGGAATACCTGCTAATGTGTTTGC
>FUFK010454664.1_pt1 | contig 15652 bp, 18 predicted proteins | sample 1021851 | NCBI WGS metagenome assembly FUFK01 (sample SAMEA51879418, study PRJEB19060) | metagenome | reverse complement strand
GGAAGAAGCCAAGGACATCCCCACCGTGGCGCACACTCTGACCATGGCGCTGGATGCTCTGGAAGCCGATCACGAGTTCCTGACCCAGGGCGACGTGTTCACCAAGGACATGCTGGAAGGCTACATCGAGCTCAAGCGCAGCGAAGTGGAGCGTCTGAACATGACCCCGCATCCGGTCGAGTTCGACATGTACTACAGCTGCTAAGCCTCACGGCGACCGCAGTCCCCGAAAAGCCCGGCCTTCGCGCCGGGCTTTTTTTGTTTGTGCGAGCGGGCCATGCCCGCGAAAGGGTGGCTTTTCAGCCACCCGGCGGGATACCAGAGCCCCTCTGGCCGCAGTACAAAGAACCTCTCTGGTATCCTGCCGGCCGGCGTTGCCGGCCTTTCGCTTGCAAGCAAGCTCCTACAAGCCGGGCTCTTAGAGGTGTCGCGATGGATTTTGCGGGCCGGGCCCTTTTTTTGCGGGTACCCCGGAGTCAGAATCAAGGTCAGACCCAACAAGGATGAGACCAATGAAAATCTGGTGGCCCCTATTACTGTGCGTCATGCCACTGCTGGCCGGCGCGCAAACAGAGAATGTCGACCGCCCCGATGAAGCCGGCGGCTCGAAAGGCATCTACCGCACCGTGGACGCCGACGGCAACGTGGTGTTCACCGACAACCCGCCGGACAAGAAGCGCGCCGAGGAAGTGAAAGTGGGCCCCACCAACANCATGGACAGCCCGCCGGTGGAGCGGCGCGCCGCATCCCGGGGCGATGCGCCGCCGGAACCGCCGGAGCCGCCGGATACGGGCTATGAGGCGGTGTCGATCACCGCGCCGGACGCGGGCGCCAACCTGCGCCTTCCCCAGGACAACCCGATCCAGGTTCAGGTATCGCTGTCGCCGTCGCTGAAAAGCGGGCACCGGCTGGTGATTCTCGACAACGGCACGCCGCTTGAGGGCAACGCCATGGACTTTCCCAATCCCGGCGAGCACACCCTGGTGGTGCAGGTGCGTGACGGCGACGGCACAGTGCTGATCGAGTCCGAGCCGGTGCTGTTCTACGTGATGCGTACCACCGCCGATAGCGGCGGCGGCCAGGGCCAGGGCAAAGGCTCCGCCTTTCCCACCTTCGGTGGCCGGGCCGAACGTGGCGGCTCCGCCACCACCGGCAGCGGCGCCGACCGGGGCGCCGGCGCGGAGCGTGGCGGCGGTGCCGCGGTGGGCGGCAGTGCGCGCANCGCGTTATCCGNCCNTCCGACGACTGANNCCNNCGTGCACCAAAANNGTGCNCNNNCCCGCCATACCTCCTAGACTGCACCNNGANGGACACGTCCTCNNCCCGCCTGNTGCCCTGTGANGGCGCTCTNNCGGGTGGCCTGATAATTGCTTATGCCCTGTTATGGCCCGAACTATGACGACAGANACGGTGCTGCAAAAACGGCTGCTGGATCATCTCCGTACCGCGGTAATGATGCTCGACGGCGACCTGCGCGTGCGCTANCTCAATCCGGCGGCGGAAATGCTGCTGGCCACCAGTGCNTCTCGAATAATCGGGCAGCGGNTGCCGGAGTACTTNTTCGANGACGAGGACGCGCGGGGTGCCCTGCAACAGTGCATGGACGANGGGCACCCGTTCACCCGCCGCGAAGCCCGGCTCAACGTGGCGCCGGGGCAGCAGGCGATGGTCGATTACAGCGTCAGCCCGATCCATGAGCGTGGCCAGAACATGGCGCTGCTGGTGGANATGCAGTCCCTGGACCGGCTGCTGCGNATTACCCGGGANGAGGGGCTGATGCACGCCCACCAGGCCACCCGCGCGCTGGTGCGNGGCGTCGCCCATGAGATCAAGAACCCNCTNGGCGGNATTCGCGGCGCCGCCCANNTGCTCGAGCGGGCGCTGCCGGATCCGGANCTGGCGGANTACACCCGGGTGATCATCGACGAGGCGGACCGCCTGCGCTCGGTGGCGGACCGGATGCTGGGCCCGCGNAAGCCGCCGGCGTTCGCGCCGGTCAATATTCACGAATGCCTGGAGCATGTGCGCCAGNTGTTGCTGGCGGAGTACCCGGAAGGGGTGCTGCTGCGCCGCGATTACGACGTCAGCCTGCCGGAAGTGATCGCCGACCGGGACCAGCTGATCCAGGTACTGCTGAACCTGATGCGNAACGCCATGCAGGCGNTNCTGGAAGCCGGCACCGAGGACGCCCGCGTGGTGATGCGCACCCGCGCGCTGCGCCAGTTCACCATCGGCGTGCAGCGCCACCGGCTGGTGCTGCGGGTGGACATCGAAGANAACGGCCCGGGGATNTCCCAGGAGCTNCAGGAAACGATTTTTTATCCCATGGTCAGCGGCCGGGCCAACGGCTCGGGGCTGGGGCTGTCCATCGCCCAGTCGATCATCAGCCAGCACCAGGGTCTGATTGAGTGCGANAGCGAGCCCGGNCGCACCTGCTTCAGCCTGCTGCTGCCCATGGAACCGGTGGATACAACGGAGAGCAAAGGATCATGACCGCAACCATTTGGGTGATCGACGACGACCGCTCCATTCGCTGGGTGCTGGAAAAGGCGCTCGGCCAGGAAGGCTACCAGCCGGTATGTTTTGAAGACGCCGACGAGGCCCTCAACCGCCTCGACGAGGGCGGNGCCGAGCCCGANGTGCTGATNTCCGANGTGCGCATGCCGGGNACCGACGGCCTGCGCATGCTCAAGATCCTGCAGCGCAAGAACCCCAATCTGCCGGTGATCATCATGACCGCCCATTCCGACCTGGANTCGGCGGTGGCGTCCTACCAGGGCGGNGCGTTCGANTACCTGCCCAAGCCGTTCGACGTGGACGAGGCNGTGGCGCTGGTCAAGCGGGCCATCAAGCACCGCAAGGAGAACGACGANGAGTTCGTGGCGCCGGCGGCGGAAACNCCCACCGAGATCATCGGCGAGGCGCCGGCCATGCAGGAGGTGTTCCGCGCCATCGGCCGGCTCAGCCACTCCAACGTGACGGTGCTGATCAACGGNCAGTCGGGCACCGGNAAGGANCTGGTGGCCCGGGCNCTGCACCGCCACTCCATGCGCCGCGAGAAGAACTTCGTGGCGCTGAATATGGCGGCGATCCCCAAGGANCTGATCGAATCGGAACTGTTCGGCCACGAGAAAGGCGCCTTNACCGGCGCCAACAGCCAGCGGGTCGGNCGNTTNGAGCAGTCCAACGGCGGNACCCTGTTNCTCGATGAGATCGGCGACATGCCGCTGGANGCNCANACCCGNNTGCTGCGCGTNCTNCAGGANAACGANTTCTACCGGGTGGGCGGCACCACNCCGATCCANGTGGACGTGCGCATNATCGCCGCCACCCACCAGGANCTGGAAAAGCTGGTNCGNGACGGCGACTTCCGGGAGGACCTGTTCCACCGCCTCAANGTGATCCGCATTCACATTCCGCGTCTCGCCGAGCGNCGNGAGGACATTCCCGCCCTGGCCGGCTACTTTCTCCAGCACGCNGCCCAGGAGNTGGGTGTCGACCCCAAGGTGCTGCACAAGGACACCGAAAANTATCTCGCCGCCATGCCCTGGCCGGGNAACGTGCGGCAGCTGGAAAACACCTGCCGCTGGCTGACNGTGATGGCCTCNGGCCGGGAAGTGCTGGTCGACGACCTGCCGCCNGANCTGCGCCAGAGCGGCAGCAANCCCACGGAAACCGGNGGCGACTGGCTGAAATCCCTGCGCCACTGGGCCGACCGGGCNCTGGCCCGTGGCGACCGCGGGATTCTNGAGCAGGCGGTGCCGGAGTTCGAGCGCACCATGATCGANGTGGCNCTNCAGCACACCGGCGGCCGCAAACGGGACGCGGCGGCGCTGCTCGGCTGGGGGCGCAATACGCTCACCCGCAAGATCAAGGAGCTGGACATGGAAGCGGANTTCAGCGGCGACGANTAGCAGCTCGGATNNNNGTGGCCCATGAGGGCAGGGCCTTGTGCGAGCGGGCCCTCTACTCGCTCAACCCNCGCGCCTCCAGATCCACCAACACCCAATCNCCACCCNNTTCGCGCCAACGACTCCGCACCCGGAAACTGTCCGCGTCCTCCGGCAGCGTGGCGCGACCGCCCCACACCAGAGCGTTGAACGTGACCTCCGCNTCGCGCAGCGTCACCGGATCCAGCGANACCNGCACATTGAGAAANCTGACCTGNCGCTTGGGATAGCGCAGGAACACCCCCACCAGACGGCGGCCGGCCGCTTTGCGGTCCAGNTCCCGGTAGCGGAAATCCGCCGCCAGCCGGTCCATCACCGCGCCCACGTCGCCGCCNTCCAGGCCGCTTTCCAGTTCCGCCACGGCCTCGCGCAGGGCCGCNTCCGGCGGCGGCGTCTCNCAGCCGGTGAGCAGCGGTTGCAGGGCCACCAGCAGACAGTATGCTGTCAGCCGAGCCCAGCGGCGGATNTCACGCATGTCATTATTCCCCCCAATCGAGCCCTACCATCGCCAGTACCTGGATGTGGGCGACGACCATTTNTTGTANGTGGAGCAGAGCGGCAACCCGGANGGTGAGCCNGTGGTGGCCCTGCACGGCGGCCCCGGCGGCGGNAGCTCGCCGTTGCTGCGGCGGCTGTTCGACCCGCAACGCTACCGCATCGTGGTGTTCGACCAGCGCGGCGCCGGGCGCAGCCGCCCCTACGCCAGCACCGAGCATAACACTCTGCCGGATCTGGTCGCCGACCTGGAGCGCATCCGCGAGCACCTGATGATTCCCCGCTGGCGGGTGGTGCTGGGCGGCTCCTGGGGCGTCACCCTGGCGCTGGCCTACGCCCTGGATTTCCCTTCGCGGGTGGCGTCGCTGGTGTTGCGCGGNGTGTTCCTGTGCCGGCAACAGGACATCGACTGGCTCTATACCGACCGGGGTGCGGCGCGCTTTTACCCGGACCTGTGGGCGCGCCTGCTGGAAGCGCTGCCGCCCGGCGAGGGCGACCTGGTCACCCGTTATCACCGCGCCTTGTCGGGGCCGGAGGGCGAACGTCTGGCCCGCGAGTGGACGCTCTGGGAAGCGCGTCTGTCGAGCCTGGATCCGCCGCCGGAGATCAATGTGGACCACAACGCCCGCGCCATGGCGCAGCTGGANACCCATTACTTCGTCAACGGCGGNTTTCTGGAACNNCCGATTCTGCCCCGCGCCGGCGCGCTCACCTGCCCGGTGGAGATCGTGCACGGCCGCTANGACATGGTNTGCCCGCCGGAGCAGGCCTGGCTGCTGCACCAGGCGCTGCCNGACAGCCGGCTCAACTGGGTGCCGGCNGCGGGGCACAGCAGCGCCGAGCCGGCCATCGCCGAGGCGCTGGTGGCGGCGGTCAGGCGCCTGGGTCGGCGGGGCTGAGAATCAGCAGGTAATCGTGGCGGGCGTTATACACCGGCAGCGGTCGGCTGGACGGCTCGTCGCTCTGGTAGTCCACCTGGGCCTCGGTGGTGCCGTTGAACCGCAGTATCCGCCCCTCGTCGTCGGCGGCCAGGGTCCAGCCCGGCGTGAGCCCGGCGCGCAGCCGTTCCAGCGGCCACAGCGCCAGCTGCAGATCGGCGATCAGATCGTCGGCGGATATCGCCGGCGGCAGCTGCGGGGTGCGGCGAACCTGCAGGCGCTTCTGCTGGTAGCGCATTTCCACCATCAGTTCGTCACGCTCATTGGTGATCACGATATGGGTGCTGTCCGGCGTCAGGCTGAAGCGGGCCCGGGCGGCATGGATGTCGTCGCCGACGCGCATTTCCAGGCCCCGCTGAATCTCCCGGTACTCGCCGAACGGCGGCGCCGGAAGGCGGCTGCCTTCGTCGGGCGGCGCCCATAACTGGCAGCCGGAGAGTGACACGAGCAGGGCGATGAGAAACAGCGGTCGGTGCGGCATAGGCCTCAATAGCAGTGGGAACCAGAACCGATTATGGTGCGCCCATAACGGACGGGCAATGATGGCCCGGCGATCGGGTTCAAGGCGTGCAAATTAAGGAGGCCGGGTGAGAGTTTTATTGCAGCGGGTAACGTCGGCGGAAGTGCGGGTTTCCGGCCGGGTGGTCGGCGCGATCGATTCCGGGCTTCTGGCGTTCGTGGGCATGGAGCGTGGCGATGACGACGCCACCGTGGAACGGATGGCCGGCCGGATCGCCGGCTACCGGATGTTCGCCGATGAGCAGGGCAGGATGAACCGCAGCGTGCGCGATGTCGGCGGCTCGGTGCTGCTGGTGTCGCAGTTCACCCTGGCGGCGGACACCGGGAAAGGCCTGCGGCCCAGTTTTTCCCGGGCCGCGGAGCCTCAGGAGGCACGGCGCCTGTGCGATGCGCTGGCCGCCGGCCTGCGTGATTCGGCGCTGCCGGTCGCCGAGGGGGAATTCGGCGCCGATATGCAGGTGAGCCTGATCAACGACGGGCCGGTAACCTTCCTTATCAATCTGTGACGCCGTTGCTGTCCCCTTATGTTGCAAAGACGTGACCCTGCTTTATGATGAATTTTAAGCTCCCGGGGGAAACCGCATGGGGGCGCAACCAGAAAGCGTAAATAAATGGAGATATTTATGAAAAAAGTATTGTTGGCAGCAGCGCTGCTGGGCGCTTCCGTTTCCGCTCAAGCCGTCGCTCCGGGTGGTCCCGGCTGTGGTTGGGGTAACCTGATTTTTGAAGGCAAGTCCGGCATGCCGGTACACCTGCTGGCTACCATCGTTAACGGCACCTCAGGTAACGCCACCTTCGGTATGACCAGTGGCACCAACGGTTGTGACACCAACGGTGCGCTGACCTACAGCGGCGAAAGCCTGCTCAGCATGAACGGCGTGCTGGAAGAAGTGGCTCAGGACATGGCCACCGGCGAGGGCGAAGCCCTGACCGCGCTGTCCGTTTCCATTGGCGTTTCCGGTGACGACCGCGCTTATTTCAACAGCGTGATGCACGAAAACTTCGCGTCCATCTTTCCCCGTCAGGACGTNAGNGCCGGNGAAGTGATGCAGCNGATCACCGCCGTCATGCAGAACGATCANAAACTGGCTAAGTACGTATAAANACNGCCCCATGAGCCCGCCTCCGTCCGGAGGCGGGTTTTAAGTCCCCACCTGAAGATGGAATTCGCATGCGTGCCGCCTTGCTGTGCGTCCTGGTATTGTTTTGCNCAACCGTCGCCCAGGCCCGGGACCTGGAACAGCTTGCACAACAGCCNCGCTGGCAGGCGCTTTTGCATATCAACCCCGGCGCCACCCTGCGCGACCGCCAGCGCAGCTANGTGGANGACGCNGANTTTTTNCTGGCCGCCGACGGCGNCGCCAATCCGGTCTCGGAGCTGGCGNCCACGGTGGAGGCGCTGNNGCAGGAAGCCTCCCCGGCCCGNTGTCGTTTTCCCGCNCGCTATCGTTTCGTNGCCGAAGCACTCGGTTGGCNGGANNCGGAGCCGTTNGCCCANTGCGCGGAGTATCAGGAGTGGCGTCGCTCGGTGCACGCCAAGCGCGCGGTGCTGGTTTTTCCCGCCTCCTATTTGAACAGCCCGTCCTCGATGTTCGGTCACACCCTGCTGCGGCTGGACCAGGGCGATGACGACGGCGCCGTGTGGCTGTCCTGGGCGATCAACTTCGGCGCCGTGACCACCGAGCAGGATAACTCGCTGTTCTATATTTACCGGGGGCTGGCGGGCGGCTATCCGGGCCGNTTCAACCTGGTGCCCTATGTTCAGAAGATNCAGCAGTANTCGAACATGGAGAGCCGGGATATCTGGGAGTACACCCTGAAGCTGGACCAGAGCCAGATCGANTGGATGATCGACCACCTCTGGGAGCTGANGGATATTAANTTCGANTACTACTTCTTCGACGAGAACTGCTCTTTCCGCCTGCTCGAGCTGATTCAGGTGGCGCGTCCGCANNGCGGGCTGCTGGATGAGCTGCGTTTCGCCGAGCTGCCGGTGAATACGGTNCGCGCGCTGGANCAGCGCGGNCTGGTGACNGANCGCCACTACCGGCCCTCCAAGGAAGTGGAGCTGGCCGCTTTGNGNGACCGGCTCGACGANCAGGAGCAGNNGCTNGCCCGNCGCCTGGCGGCGGANCCGGCGGTGGCGGAGAGTGACGCCTTTCAGTCGCGGCCGCCTCGGCGGCAGGCGATGATGGCGCGTACCGCCTACAGCTACGTGCGCTTCGTTAACCGCAAGGCGGCACGCACCGAGGACATCGCCGGCCGTTCCTTCGCGTTGCTGACGCTGGTCAACCGGCTGCCGTCGGTGGAGGATCCGGAGCTGCCGGATAAAGCGCCGCCGGAATCCGGCCACGGGTCGCAAATGCTGGCGGCGTCCGGCGGCCAGCGGGGCAGTGACGATTTCGGTGAAGTGAGCTACCGGCTTACCTACCACGACCTTTTGGACAACCGCCGCGGCTTCCTGGACGGTGCCCAGATTCAGGGGCTGGGCATCACGCTGCGCAGCACCGAATCCGGCGCCGCCCTGCTTGAAGAGCTGGACCTGGTGAGCATTCGCTCGCTGTCGCCGCGCGGTCGCTTCTCCAAACCGCTGAGCTGGTATGTGGAGGGCGGCCTGGAGAGGGCCTGGGCCGGACGGCGGCGGCTGACCCGTTATGTGCAGGGCGGGGCCGGCGGCAGCTGGCTGGCAGCCCTATCTGCTGGCCAGCGTCCGGGCGGAGAACAACAGTGATTTCGGCCCCCTGATCACGCCCGGCGGCGGCGCCGAAGCCGGGATGCTGTATCATGCCGGTCGCTGGCAGTGGCAGTTGAGCAGTGCCGGCCACTATTTCAGTAATGACGTGTACCGCCACCGTTCCACCTTGGCGGTACAGTATGCCCTGGCCCGTGAGCACGGCCTGCGCGCCTCACTGGAGCGCGAGGGTTGGCGCGGCGACGGCGAAACCGAATTCAAAGTACAGTGGCGATGGTATTTCGACTGATTCCGGCCGTTTGTCTGGCCTTGCTTCTCCAGGGTTGCAGCAGCCTGTTCTTCTACCCCATGGAGCCCTGGGTCCAGAACCCGGCCCGCCAGGGGCTCGACTATGAAGACGTGGTGCTGATACACCCCGACGGCCTGCGTATCCACGGCTGGTGGCTGCCCGCCCGGGGCACCGCCCGCGGGACGGTTTATTTCCTGCACGGCAATGCCCAGAACATCAGCACCCATCTGATGAACGTGCACTGGTTGCCGGAGCGGGGATATAACGTCTTCCTGCTCGACTACCGGGGTTACGGCCTCTCCGAGGGGGATCCGGATCTGGAGGGCGCCCAGGCCGATATTCAGCTGGGCCTGGACTGGCTGGCGCGATCGCGCCGCCTGGAGGGCGCCCCGCTGGTGCTGTTCGGGCAAAGCCTGGGCGGAGCCATGGCCACCGGGGTGCTGGCCCGCGAGCGTAACGACGGCTTTGTCGATTGCGTGATGCTGGAGGCGCCGTTCGCCAGCTACCGGGACGTGGCCTCGGACGTGATGGCGCGCAGCTGGCTGCTCTGGCCGCTGCGCTGGATGGTGCTGCCCACCTTGCCGGCGCGCGCCAACGATCCCGAGCGCCACGTGGCGGACCTGGCGCCCCGGCCCCTGTTGATCCTGCACAGCAAGGAGGATCCGGTGGTGCCTTACCAGCAGGGCCGTCGGCTCTATGCGGCGGCTCGGCCCCCCAAGACGTTCCAACCCCTGAAGGGCGGGCATACCCAGAGCGTTCGCGATCCGGCGGTGCGTGATCGTCTGGTGGCGTTCATGCAGGATAACGAATGCGCGGCGCGTCCCCCGGCGCCGGCGGAGGCGCCGGCTTCCACCCCGGCCGAGCCTGATCAGGCGCCGGCCCCGGTGTCGGAGTCCGGCGTCGAGGCCCGGGCCACGCCGGCGTCGGGCTACCGGTTCTGAGGGTCTTCCTGTTCCCGGTCCAGTTGCTGGCGGCGCACCATGCGCCCGAACACCAGGCCGATCTCGAACAGCAGCCACATGGGCACCGCCAGCAGGGTCTGGCTGATGATGTCCGGTGGCGTCAGCATCATGCCGATCACGAAGCAGGCCACCACCACGTAGGCCCGTGACGCGGCCAGCTTTTCCACGGTGGTGATGCCGGTGGCCACCATCAGCACGATGGCGATGGGCAGCTCGAAGGCGACGCCGAAGGCCAGAAACAGCGCCAGCACGAAATCCAGATAACTGCTGATGTCGGTGGTCACCGCCACCCCTTCCGGGGCAATGGTGGTGAAGAACTGGAACATCAGCGGGAACACCACGAAGTAGGCGAAGGCGGCGCCGCCGTAGAACAGCAGCACGCTGCTGGCCAGCAGCGGCACCGCCAGCTTTTTCTCGTGGCGGTACAGGCCCGGCGCCACGAACGCCCAGGCCTGGTGTAGAATGAAAGGCATCGCCACGAAGATGCTCAGGTAGAGCGTCAGCTTGAACGGCGCCAGGAAGGGCGATGCCACGCCGGTGGCGATCATGTTGGTGCCCGCCGGCATGGCGTCCATCAGCGGGCGTGCCACCAGGGTGTAGAGGTCGCGGGAAAAGTAGAACAGCCCCAGGAAGATCACCAACACCACCACCAGGGTTTTCAGCAGGCGGTTGCGCAGTTCGAGCAGATGGCTGACCAGGGTTTGCGGGGTGTCATCGGGGCGTTGGTCGTCGCGGCGCTCTTCACTCATTCGGTTTCTTCTCGGCCTCCGGCGTCTGGCCGTTGTCCTGATTGTCGGGCTGGTCGAGGGTCTCCGGCCGGCGCCGGGCGCGGGCCACTTCGTCCGGCGACAGCAGGCTGTCGCGGGCCTCGCGGATGCTGTCTTCGTCCAGGCCCATTTCGCGCATCTGCTTTTCCATCCGTTCGCGCATGTCCTGGTTGAGCGCTTCGCGCTCCAGCTCATTGCGCAGATGGTTGAAGGTGGAGCGCGCCCGGCCGACCCAATAGCCCACCGTGCGCGCCGCCTTGGGCAGACGCTCCGGGCCCAGCACCACCAGACCGATGATGGAAATCAACGCCAGTTCGGAAAAGCCGATATCAAACATGGGCCGCTGCTCCGTGGCGTATCAGACCTGATCCTTGTGTTTTTCCTGCTTGCTGGTGTGCTGCTCGCTGTCGTTGTCGGCCAGGCGCTTGCTGTTCTGCTCGTCCTCGCCGTCCTTGACCGAATCCTTGAAGCCTTTGATGGCGCCGCCCAGATCGTTACCGATGTTGCGCAGTTTCTTGGTGCCGAACAACAGCACCACGATGGCCAGGATGATGAGCAGTTGCCAAATACTGATACCGGAAAACATGGTTAGTCTCCTCGCTCGCTACGAGCGGCTTTTTCGTCATGGCCGGACAGGCCGAAGCGTTGCTCCAGCTCTGCCAGGACCTGGTCCGGACCGAGCCCCAGATGGGCCAGCATGATCAGCGAATGAAACCACAGATCGGCGGTTTCGTTGATCAGCGCCTTGGGGTCTCCGCCGGCGTCGGTGTCGCGGGCGGCGAGCAGGGTTTCCACCGCTTCCTCGCCGACCTTCTCGAGAATCTTGTTCAGGCCCTTATCGTACAGGCTGGCCACATAGGACGAATCCGGCGCGGCGCCCTTGCGCTGTTCCAGGACCTGATGAAGCTGGTTGAGGATATCGGACATGGTGTCTCCAAATACAGCGCCAGTTTAGCACCGGCCGGCGCCAGACCCTAACGTGGACATGACTAGCGCCGGCAGGCCCAGGCCAGCAGCACCAGGGCGCCGGCGGCCATGGGCCAGGCCCACTGGCCGGCGCCGTGCAGGGCGTCCACCGCCGCCAGAGCGGCCAGGCCCAGACCGCCCAGGCCGCCCAGCATCTTGTGCCGGTGGCGGCGCAGGCCGGTTTCAAAGTAGTGCGCCATTTCCCGCTGCTGCTGGGGCTGGTGGCGCAGGCTCTCCAGGCCGTCGCGCAGCAGCTCCGGCATGTCCGGCAGTTGCGCCGCCCACTCCGGCAGCCGGTTGCGCAGCTTGTTGGCGGTGGCGGCGGGGCCGTACTCCTCCATCATCCAGGCTTCCAGCAGCGGCCGGCCCACGGTCCAGATGTCCAGCCGCGGGTAAATGCTGCGCCCCAGACCTTCGATGTGCACCAGGGTCTTCATCAGCAGGATGTACTGCACCGGCGCTTCAATGTGGTAGTCCCGGGCCAGGTCGAACAGGCGCAGCACCAGCGGCGCGAACTCCATGCTCTCCAGGTCGGCGCCGCGCACCGGGGCGATAATCTCGGTGACCGCCTGCTCGAAGCGGTGGCGGTCCACCGGCCCGCGCGCCCAGCCGGCGCGGATCACCTGGTCCACCAGGCCGGGGTAATCCTCGCGCATCACCGCCAGCACCATGCGGCCCAGCACGTTCAGGTCCTGCTTGGAGAGGCGCCCGGCGATGGCGCAGTCCACCGCCATGTACTGCGGTGACTCGGGGTGTTCCGGGTTAACGAAGATGTTGCCCGGGTGCATGTCGGCGTGGAAGAAGTTGTGCCGGAACACCTGGGCGAAGAAGATCTCCACGCCGCGTTCGGCGAGCACGCGCGGGTCGATGCCGGCGGCGCGGATCGCCTCGATGTCGTTCACCGGGATGCCGTGGATGCGGTCGGACACCATCACCCGCCGCGACGACAGCGCCAGATGCACGGCGGGGATGTACAGCAGCGGGCTGAACAGGAAGTGCCGGCGCATGGCCTCGCTGTTGCCGGCCTCGCGCTCCAGGTCCAGCTCGGCGCGGATCACCGTCTGATAGTCGTGCACCACCTTGCGCGGGTGGAAGTAGCGCGAGTCCGCCCACAGCGCTTCCAGCANCCGGGCGCCGAAGCCCATCACCTTGAGGTCGCGNTCCACGCGCTGNTCGACGCCNGGGCGCAGCACCTTGACCACCACCTGGCCGCCGTCGAGCANGGTGGCGGGGTGCACCTGGGCCACCGAGGCGGAGGCCAGCGGCGTNTCGTCGAAATGCTCGAAGACCTCGTNCAGCGGACGNGGCAGGCTGGCCNCCACCAGCCGCCGGGCCTGGGCGCCGTCGAACGGCGNCACCCGGTCCTGCAGGTGCGCCAGGGCCTCGGTCCANTCCGGCGGCAGCATGTCCCGGCGGGTGGCCATCAGCTGNCCGAANTTGATGAAAATCGGGCCCAGGCGCTCCAGCGCCNGNTTCAGGCGCTCACCTTCGCTGAGGTGGCCGGTGCCCAGCCAGCTGGAGGGCACCAGATACTGCAGCAGCACCAGAAAAGGACGGGCCGGATGGGGCGGCAGCAGGGATAACAGACGGTAGCGGCACGCCACATGGACGACCACCAGCAGGCGGCTGATCGGCGGCATCAGGGGCGCTGACTCCCTTTCAGGCGTTGTACCCGGGCGTCCAGGCGATCCACGTCGGCGCGCAGTTCGTCCACGTCCTGGTAGAACTCATAAACGTCGCGGCGCAGCGCCAGCAGGCCGGACTCGCCGCCGATGTAGTCACCCATCTGGTGGCCGAGGCGGTCGAACGCCTGGCGGGCCCAGCCGAACAGGCGCCGCGCGCCCTGGTCCAGCTGCTGGGCCATCTCGCCGCCGATCACCGGTTCCAGCAGGGCGCCCCAGTCCAGGTCCAGGTTGGCGGCCAGGTCGCGCACGTCCTGCAGCAGTTCCCGGTTGCCTTCCACGCGCAGGGTGCCGCCGATCACATTGGGCTGGCGGCGCCAATCCAGCAGCAGGGCGGCCAGATCCACCGGGTTGCCGGTAACGCTCACGTCCGGTTCGGCGTCACTGCGCAGGTAAAGCTCCACGCCTTCCTCGACGATCAACGCATAGAGGCGCAGCGGCGGCAGCGTCAGATGCACCGCCAGCAGACGGCCGGCGTGGCGGCTGAGCCGCGCGGCGGTGGCCGGGTCGGAGCGCAGCGCCGCGTTGATGGCGCGCTCCACGCTGGCAATGGCGGTGGTGGAAATAAGACCGGGCTCGCGCATCAGACCTTGAACCCCCGGTGCAGGGCGACGATGCCGCCCAGCATGTTGAAGTATTCGCTACGCTGAAAACCGGCTTCGGTCATCATGCCCTTCAGGGTGTCCTGATCCGGGTGCATGCGGATCGATTCGGCGAGATAGCGGTAGCTTTCGGAATCGTTGACCACCAGCTTGCCCAGCCGCGGCCAGACCGCGAAGGAGTAGAGGTCGTAAAGCTTGGACAGCGGCTTGTGCACCGGGTGGGAAAACTCCAGCACCAGCAGCCGGCCGCCGGGCTTGAGCACGCGCAGCATGGAGCGCAGGGCGGCGTCCTTGTCGGTGATGTTGCGCAGGCCGAAGGCGATGGTGATGCAGTGGAAGCTGTTGTCCTCGAACGGCAGGCATTCGCCGTTGACCTGGGCGACCTGGGTATTGTGGCCGCAGCCGGCGTCGATCAGCCGGTCGCGGCCCACCGCCAGCATGGCGTCGTTGATGTCGGCCAGCACCACCTGGCCGCTGTCGCCCACCAGGCGGGAAAACTTGATCGCCAGATCGCCGGTGCCGCCGGCCAGGTCCAGCACCTTCTGGCCCGGGCGCACGCCGGCCAGCTCCAGGGTCATGCGCTTGAGCACCCGGTGGCTGCCCATGGAGATCAGGTCGTTCATGACGTCGTACTTGGCCGCCACCGACCGGAACACGCCCGCCACCCGCTGCTGTTTTTCCTGCCAGGGCACCTGTTGATAGCCGAAGTGGGTGACCTTGTTGTCGTCGTTGTTACTCATTGGGGACGTCCTTGAAGGGAGCGGGATGCCGGTCGAACAGCCGGTCCATGATGCACGCTTCACGGGCGGCGATGCGCTCGAGAAGGCGGCCCACGCTGGGTACCGGTTTCATCACTCGGAAACTGCGATCCATGAAATCATACAGGTTCGCGAAGCCCGCCGCATGGGCCGGGCGGCGCACCAGCCGGAAGGTGGTCTGGACCATCCGCGAGCGCACGTAGCGGTCGATATGATGCCCTAAACCGGCCACCAGTTGCAGTTGCCGGCGGCGCTGTTCGGGGTGGCCGGCGGCCCGGTAGCCGTCGCCGTAGGCATCGTCGTCCAGGGGCAGGTCGAGGCGCTCGCCGAGCACCCCGACCAGGGCCTCGTCCAGTTCCTGGGTGATGATCGCCGCTTCCAGCGCGTCGGCGGAGGTGGCCATCACTTTTTCCGGCAGCAGGCGCATGGCCTTGGGCAGGGCGCGACGGATCTCGCGCGCCACCGGCAGCAGGTCGCGACCGCCGTAGACGTCGTCGAGCAGGAAGGTGACGCCGGGGCGCAGCGCCGGGTCCTCGAGCAGGGCCTGGTGGGTGTCCATCAGGCGCTGGCGCTGGAACGCCTGCACCCGGCCCAGGCGGGCCAGGAACAGCGCATCATCGCCGTGCTGGCGCAGCGCGAAGAAACGTTCCAGATGATTTTGCAGTTGCTCGCCGGCGTTCATGACGGATCCTCCGGCGGGCGATGATAGCAGAATTGTAGGAGCGGGCCTTGCCCGCGAAAGGCCGGCAAAGCCGGCCGGCAGGATACCAGAGGCCTTATTGGTAGCGTGCTTGGGTAGGTCTCTGGGATCCTGCCGGGAGCTTCGCTCCCTTTCGCGGGCGGGGCCCGCTCCCACAAGGCCCGCCACCACAAACCGAGCTTCGTAGAAAGGTTCGGCGCCGGCGCCTGACTAAAAAAACCGGGGCGGTTACAGAGCGGCCATAAACAGCCTGTCCGGGCCGCGCTACAGTGGTGCCAATTCAACGGCAGGGTCTGTTATGCAACCGGATTATCAAGTCGCCATCATCGGCG
>FUFK010051239.1_pt1 | contig 15652 bp, 14 predicted proteins | sample 1021851 | NCBI WGS metagenome assembly FUFK01 (sample SAMEA51879418, study PRJEB19060) | metagenome | reverse complement strand
AATCATTTTCTTTTTGAAGATGACTCTAGAGTCATACATTTTTTGCATCATCAAAGGCAAGAATCCTTGTTCATCTTTCCTATACTGTGCTCCGTTAGCACACACAGCAAAGTCACCATCAATATCTACCTCTTGTTGAAGTATTCTATCAACTGTAACTGTTGGGTGTCTGTCATCCGTGAGCGTNTCTGGGGAAATATTATATTGCATAATNAGATGAGGATACAGACTATTAAGGTCAAAATTNACCACCCAGTCATAGCGTCCTGCTTTTGGTTCTTTGACATAAGCACCTGCGTATTTTGCATCTTTAAGTGCATCCCTTTTAGGAGGGATAGCAATCTTACGTTTATTTAATTCACAATAGATGTAGTTGTCCCACATTCTTACNTGTGANAATACATCTTCATAGTTTACTTTGGCATCATATGCCATAGTAAATGCTAGATCAAGTAGTTTCATCTTGTCATCAAGTTTATCTACCAACCTAACGTCATGAATATTATACTCAATAAATTTTTGCCAGTTCTTTTCATAGAACTCTCTAAATGTATCATACTCAGAGTGATCTAACTTTCTTTCCCCAAGTTCAACCAAACAGATGTGATCCAAGCGATAACTTTCTTGGTTTGTATAAGTGAATTTTCTGTATAATTCAAGGTAATCCAACGTAGAAATTCCTGGAAGATCATAAGCGATCTGTTTTCTTCCTTTAATGTAAATTTCTCTAGAAGAAATAAGCTTCCACGGGCTAAGAGATTTAGCAGCTTTCTCACCAAGAATCCTAGTGACACGCCGAGCGATATAGGGAATATCAAACAACTGTACGTTCCAACCCGTAATAACATCAGGATAATTTTCATTCCAGTATTGTAAAAAGGCAGACATCATAGACTCTTCAGTTCTAAAGTGCATGTAATCTACTTCAGAATCTTTATTATCAAATGGTCTAGCACCAAAGACAACAATACGACCAGTATAAGAGTCTTTAATACTGATCGCTAGGATCTCTTGGTCTGCTGATTCTATATCGGGAAACCCATTCTCAGCAGCAGTTTCAATATCAATGTTAAAGATACGAATCTTTGAAGTATCATAACGAATCTCATCTTCTGGATGCTCTTCTACAATATACTGATAAAGATACCGAGTGTTACCATAGATATCAAAGTCATCAACCTCTCTGTATTTCTTAACAAACTCTTTAGCATCATTGATTGATCCTAATTTTAGGGGTTCAACACAATCACCTTCAAGAGTTTTCCAATCAGAATAATTCTTACTAGCAACATAAAGTGTAGGGTTATAAGGAACCCTATAGGAAAAAGGAGAACCGCCCTCGTACCCACGTACTAGAAGGCGGTTACCTGCCTGTTCAACATTAGTATAGAACTTCATTCGTTAAGGACTTCTGGTTCAATAGTTTTACTACTGTAGTACTTAGAGAGTATGTCTCTACTAGGTTCTACAAAAGTTAGTATATCAGAGGATCTTACAACTGTCTCCTTACTATCAGCAAAGGGTAACCAATCTTTAAGATCATTACCCTCTATTGACATAGGATTAACTAAAATACAATCAGGATCACCAAACTGTGCTCCGTCAATTTCCTCCACCTGTGCCAGTAGCCACTGGTCCTTCAGTAGCAGCACCTGTAGGTTCTTGGGTTGGTTCTCCATCTGTAGTTCCTAAAATATCTTTTCCGTTATTTGGTAAGAAGGACAAATCAATTTGTGCTTCTGCTAATTTACCAACATAGTTTTTCAAGATGTCATCAGCAGGTGGCATCGCTGAAAGAACTGAAGTAGGATTAATTCTATGATCTTCATATGGTGTATAAGGATTCCATCTGCGATAAGTCACATTAAATTGTCCTTCATCTCCTTCGCTTAAAGACAATGATAGAGGATATAAAAGTTGATATGCAACAAACTTTTGTTCTCCATCAACTTCTTCTCTTATCTGTCCAAAATTATGTTCTTCTTGGTCGAAAGAGAACTTAGGAAAAGCTCCAGCAGGAACAATAGTTGATCCACCACCCTTTCTCATAGAAGCAATTTCCGTCTCTAATTTTGCAACTCTTAACTCGAGATCACTTACTTGTGACCCACAAGCTGTTAAAAATATAACTGATATAATTGATATAAATTTTCTCATTTGATTGTTATTAATTTTCTTTAATTTTTGATAAAATTCCGTCTACATCTTTTAGCAGCCTTTCTGCCTTGGTCTTGGCATCACTAACTACTTTTCTTCCCTTTGTCTTTGCTTCTGATTTTACTAACTCTTTGTCATCAGTTATCTCATCGATCAAGTCTTCTAATTTCTTCCTGTACTGATTTAATCTAAAAGTTAATCTATCTCTAGTATTATTTCCTTTGTCAGGTGCAAATAATATACCTAGTATACCACCAACAATCAAGCCTATTAGTAAGCTTATGAATGAATTTGTAGAATTTTTACTCATAATTTTATCATTTATTATCGATCAAACCTTTTCCAGTTTTTTTAATTTGACCTTTTTTTAACAAATTTAATGAAATTACATCTAAAAGACCATTTACAAACTTTCCACTCTTTTGAGAGCTAAAATTTTTAGCTAAGTCAATGCACTCATTTATTGTTACTTTCACTGGGATATAACTAAAAGATGTCATCTCAGCTATACCTAATCTAATAATTGAGAGGTCCATTCTAGAAATTCTATCTAATTCCCAGTTCTTTACAAAGTCATTGATGTAAGAATCAAATTCTTTTGATTTTGAAACAACACATTCGTACAAAGAACAAGCAAAATTTATATCTTCCTCAATGTTTTCAGATAAACTTGCGACTGCAAATGTATTAAAATCTCTTGAATTTAAGGATTCAAAAGTTTTTTTTAACATTGACCTGATTATTTGCTTGTCTATGTCCCAATAAATATTCCTTGCCTCGAAAAATGAATTTATATCTTCATTTTTAAGAAAAAAACTCAAGATCAATTTTCTTACGAACTCAAGATCATCATTAAATGTTGGGTTTTCTAAGTTATTGTATTCATTAAAAAAACTTTCTTTAATTAATAACTTATACCAGTCCTTTATTAATTCCTCCTCACTACCCAATGAGGATTTAAANTCTATAATTTCANATTTAATTTTNTCGTTTTCTCCTAAAAACTCTAAAANCTTATTNTTAGAAAANTTAAATTTTAATTTATTTTTCTTGGTTAAAGATTTCTCGTTTATTTCTCTTTTTCTTGAATCTATCTCCNGAAAACTAAGNGATAATGATAATAACTGATAAAGAAAGCTATCTATATTAGAAATGGACTTTTTTAAATCTTCTAAGNTATNAGATTTAAGTNAATCAANNTCATCTGATAATCCAACATTNTGTTCATAAGAATATATATGTTGNAAAACTTTAATTCTTATACTTCTCCTATTTAGCATAGCAATTCATTTAAAGAACGAGGTGCAATATTAGTTATTTTTCAGAAATATTGTGAATTCTATTTTTTGCCAACTGAATGGCAGCATTATATGTTGAGGTGTCATTCTCTTGAGAGAATTTTAAAACATCAGTCACCTTATCATAGATATTACTTGTCATATCCATAACTTTTTGAGAATTAAGATCACCAATTTGTTCATGGTAAACACTAATTATACCTCCAGCATTTATCAAGAAGTCAGGGATGAATATTATTTTTTTCTCTTTAAGCTTATTCAAAACTATTTCTTCATCAGCGATCTGGTTATTAGCAGCCCCAGCGATTACTTTACACCGAATCTTATCTATTGAATCTTTATTTATTGCACCACCCAATGCACAAGGAGAAAAAATATCATACTCATTACTATAAATCATATCTTCTTGTAAGATCTTAATATTTGTACCAGAAAATACATTTAAGTTTTTGGGATCTATATCGTAAGCATAGACTAACGATCCTTCTTTAAGAAGGTAGTTAATTAATTTACTGCCAACCTTTCCAACACCCAAAACCAATATTTTTTTTCCTTCTAAAGACTCACTACCTGTCATATTCATCATCGCCGATTTCATACCAAGGTATACGCCAAATGCCGTTGGAGCTGATGAATCACCAAGGCCACCATGCTCTTTTGGAAGTCCTACAACATAATTTGTTGTTTTTTTAATATTAATTATGTCGTCTGAGGTCATATTTACATCCTGAGCAGTCCAATATTTCCCATTTAAATCATTTATAAATTCAGCATACCTTTTGATAAATTTTTTATTTTTAATTTTTGGATCACCAATAATAACAGCCTTACCACCTCCNGCNTTGAGGCCTGCTAAAGATGACTTATATGACATNGCCATGGACANGTTAACTACATCATTTAATGCCTCCTCCTCAGAGTTATAATTCCACATCCTAGTACCTCCCATAGCAGGTCCAAGTGCAGTATTNTGGATNCCAATTATAGCCTTCAAACCTATTTCTTTGTCNCAACAATAAANAAGTTGTTCGTGATCATTCTTATTTAACAATTCGAAAATTGATTTAGTTAGATCTTTACTCATAATTATGATTTTAAGTAATAGATTTACGGTTAGTTGTTTTTGTAAATCTATAAAAATTGAGAGAGCTATCCTATTTAAATAAATACCTATTCAAATACAAAAAATATTATCTGTTAGGAACTGGATTCATATTAATCTCTACTTTTTTTGCTCTTNTNCCGGCAACTCTTATAAGAGAAACCTTTGATTTAATNGAAGANGGTGTTGCCTCTTACTCNNATGGTAATTTAATTTCTAGAGATGAAACACTAGAGTATGTTTTAATTTATGCTGGCGGCATAATTTTAGCAGCAGTTATTAGAGGATTATTTATGTATATGATGCGTCAGACAATAATAGTTGCCTCAAGAAATATAGAATATGATTTAAAAAATGAGATCTTTTTTCATTATCAAACTTTACCTTCTCANTTCTATAAAGAGAATAANACNGGAGACNTAATGAATAGAATTTCAGAAGATGTCAGCAGAGTAAGAATGTACATTGGCCCNGCTTTAATGTATGGAATGAATGTTACTATTTTAATGCTGACGATTATACCATTTATGTTTTACATCAACTCCAAACTTGCCTTCTACAGCATTCTTCCTCTTCCATTATTGGTCCTATCAATATACTATGTTCAAAATATTATAAATAAAAGGTCTGAAGAAATACAAGAGTCATTATCTGACCTTTCGACATACGTACAAGAAACTTTTTTCAGGAATAAGGTTAATTAAATCGTTTGTAAGAGAAGAAAATTTTTCTTCAGTTTTTTCAAAGAAAAGTGTTGAATATAAAGACAAGTCATTGCGTCTCCAATTTGTCCTATCCTTATTCTTTCCAATTATTATGACATTAATTGGGCTGAGTATTATAATAACAGTTTATATTGGGGCAATTGAGGTCTTCAGTAACAATATCACAATTGGTAATATTGCTGAGTTTCTTATTTATGTTTATTTACTAACATGGCCAGTAACCTCACTAGGTTGGATAACCAGTATCGTTCAAAGAGCTTCAGCCTCTCAAAAAAGGATAAATCAATTTCTCAAAGAAGAAAATAATATCACATCAAGTGAAAATATAACTATTGATTTAAAAGGTAAAATTGAATTTAAAAATGTTTCTTTCACATATCCAGATACTAATATTACTGGCTTAAAAAATATTTCATTTAAAATAGAGTCCGGAGAATCACTTGGTGTGATAGGGACAACTGGATCAGGCAAAAGCACGCTAGCAAATAGTATATTAAGATTATTTGATATTAGTGAAGGTAATATTCTGATAGATGATAATAAAATTGAAGATTTTAATGTAGTTAATTTAAGGCGTCAAATTGGTTATGTGCCTCAAGATGTTTTCCTATTTTCTGATACAATTGAAAACAATATACTTTTTGGAGCTAAAAATAAAACTTTTAACCATGTGGTAGAGGCAGCTGAAAATGCTGACCTTACCAGAAATATTCAAACGTTTCCAGATGAATATAAGACTATGGTAGGCGAGAGAGGGATCACATTATCAGGAGGTCAAAAACAAAGAATATCAATAGCTAGGGCAATAATTAAAAAACCTAAAATTTTAATTTTAGATGACTGTTTATCTGCAGTTGATACAAAGACAGAGAATAAAATCTTAGAAAACTTAAAAACCATTATGCTCGATAAAACCACTATCATTATATCTCACAGGATATCATCTGTTAAACTAGCAAAGAAAATACTAGTTATGGATGAGGGAAAAGTTATTGAAGAAGGAAATCATCAGGATCTCTTAAAAAAGAGAGGCGAGTATTATAAGATATATAAAAATCAAATAGAGGAAGAAAAAATTNATTAAGTCAAAATATTTTTATTTTGCATCTCATAAAGTCTTCTGTAATACCCTCCAGATTTATTTAAAGAGTTGTGATCTCCAATTTCTTTTATTTCACCATTTTCTAATACAATAATATTATCTACCTCTTTAATAGTAGATAACCTGTGAGCAACAACTATAGAGGTTCTATTCTTTAAAATTTTAGATATAGCTGACTGAATCATGGACTCCGTCTCAGAGTCAACAGATGAAGTTGCCTCATCTAAAAGAATTATCNTNGGATCATACAACATAATTCTTATACATGATATCAGTTGTCTTTGTCCAACTGATAAGGAAGCGCCTCTTTCTTTTACATTAAAATTTAATTTATTAGGAAGTGCTTCGATAAATCTTCTAGCACCAACCTGATCTATTGAGTCCCANACCTGCGACTCACTTATGTTATNGTTAAACAATGTAATATTGTTAAATATCGTATCGGAAAAAAGAAATACATCTTGTGAAACAAGACCTAAATTATCTCTGAGGTCTGATGAGTTTAATTTTTTTATATCATTTCCATCAATTAAAATTTTTCCTTTTTGAAACTCATAAAACCTGTTCAGTAAATTTATTATTGATGTTTTTCCTGAACCAGTACTCCCAACAAATGCTATCGACTCCCCCACACCAATTTTAAAACTGATATCTTTCAAGACATAGTTATCTGAATTATATGCAAACCAAACGTCTTTAAATTCAACACTTCCATTTATAGATTCAACTGAATTTGATTGATTAGAAATAATTGTTTCATCACGATCTAATAAATCAAAAATTCTTTTCGAACTCACTACGCCCATTTGAAGGGTATTAAAACGATCAGCAATAGCTCTGATCGGTCTAAAAAAGAGTTGTAAATACATTATAAATGCAATGAGCACACCAAGCGTTACCTCCTCTGCAAATACTTGTCCAGAACCATACCAAATCAAAAGTCCTAAACCTACAGAGGTTAGTAATTCCATAACTGGAAAATAAATTGAATAATATAGAACCGCTTTTAAATTAGCATTAAGATGATCTTTATTTATGCTTACAAACTTATTGTACTCTTTATCTTCGTTACCAAATATCTGAACAATATTCATACCTACAATATGCTCCTGAACATAAGAGTTTAGGTTCGCTACAGCCGTCCTCACATTATTAAAAGATATTTTAACTTTTTCTTTAAATATATATGTAGTTAAAAATAGAAAAGGTAAAGTGGCTAAACTTATTAGAGTCAATTTCCAGTTTAGATAAAACATGAGAACAACAATTCCCACTAGTTGTAAAATGTCACCAATTATAGATGCAATACCTTGACCAAATATATCAGCAATCGTCTCAATATCTGAAATATTTCTTGTTACAACTCTACCAATAGGTGTTTTATCAAAAAATTGAAGTTTAAAGCTTTGGAGATGCTTAAATAACTTAATTCTAATGTCCTTTATAATGTTTTGACCAAGCCAACCCGAAAAATATGTATGATAATACATCACCACTGCATTAATTATAAGAAGAACAAGAAGAAGCGTAATCATCTTTAATAAGCCATCTGAATCTCCAATACTTACATAATCATCAATAATTATTTGAGTAATAAAAGGCCTTAAGGGTTGAAGTAATGAAAGGCTCAATGTAAGGAAGACAAGAAAATAAAAAAATTTCATGTATGGTTTACAAAAAACCATCAACCTCTTAATTATTTTAAAATCAAAAAGATTTCCACTTACCTTATTCTTGTTTTCAGCCATGAAAAATATCAGAATTATAATTAACCTTATTCAAATATAGACCATAAGGTGGTGCTGAAGGACCAGCATATTCTCTATTTTTTTTTTCAAAAATCAATTTGAACTCTTTTAGATTTATTTTNCCCTCGTTTAATTGAAGTAAAGTTCCAACAAGTGCCCTTACCATGCCTCTTAAAAATCTATTAGCACAAAACTTAAACAAATAAAAATTATTTTTTCTTCGTATTGATGCGTGGGAAATAGTACAATTAAAATTTTTAACTTCAGTCTTTACTTTCGAAAAACTTTGAAAATCTGAGTTTTTCATTATTGTTGAACAGGCTTCATTAATTAAATCCATATTTATTTTTTTATTATAAAATGTAGACAGACCATCTACAAAAGGAGACTTGAGATCGTGTATCTTATAAATATATTCTCTAGATATAGCATCAAATCGNGCGTGAGAATTATCAACAACTTGGNTNACTGAATTTATCGAAATATCTTGNGGCAAGAAGGCATTCACTCTATAAATAAAATCATTATCAACTTCTTTATTTACATCAAAATGGGCTACTTGTGATTTAGCGTGTACACCAGTATCAGTCCTTCCACTTCCGACAATATCAGTGCTCTTGCCTAATATTTTTGAAATCACATCTTGGATAGTTGATTGAACTGTCACAGCATTTTTTTGAATCTGCCAGCCGTGATAATTTTTTCCATTATATGATATATCAATAAAATACCTCATCATTTAATATTTTATGAGCTAATTTTTTTTTCTTTGTACAAAATACATTCATGATACAGAGAATCCAAACAATATTCCTAATCTTATTTATTGCAAGTTTGATAGCTACATACTTTTTCCCAGTATGGCAAAAAATAGAGTTTTCAGAAGAAAATTCTCCTGAAATTATGGCTACCGGTTTCATATCAAGTAGTTACATAGAAAATATATCTGAAGGTAATGCAGAAGTACATGACTATTTTTACATACCTGGTATAATAATGTTGTGTTGTGGACTTGCCGTGTATTCAATTTTCAGCTATAGAAACAGACTAACTCAAATTAAAATTGGAACTTTAAATTCTTTCCTTACATCCTTATTAATCTTTTTCTTTTTATATCAGACATTTTATCAAGAAATATACCTAAATATCGATGACCAAATTAGTTTTCTTATTTCATTTTATTTGATATTTTTGGCGATATTTTTCAATTTCCTTTCAAATAGATTTATTAGAAAAGATGAATTGTTAGTTAGGGAATCAGAAAGAATTAGATAAAAATTATGAAAGAAAAAGGTAACATATCGATTAATACGGAAAACATATTTCCTATTATTAAGAAGTTTTTATATTCTGATCAGGACATATTCCTCAGGGAATTAATTTCCAATGCTGTTGATGCAACACAAAAAATTAAGAGCCTATCTCAGATGGGGGAAATGAAAGATGAGCTTGGGGATTTAACTATTGAAATAAAACTAGATGCGAAGAAGAAAACTATAACAATTTCAGACAAGGGCATAGGGATGTCTGCTGATGAAATTAAAAAATATATAAATCAAATTGCTTTTTCTGGGGCTACTGAATTTATTGAAAAGTACAAAGAGAAAGATGACTCAAGTCAGATAATTGGACATTTTGGACTTGGCTTTTATTCTGCATTCATGGTCTCCAAATATGTTGAGATAAATTCTAAATCTTACATCAAAAAAAATAAATCTGCGTACTGGAAGTGTGACGGGAATACTGAGTTCGAAATTAAACAATCACAAAAAAAAGAGAGAGGCACAGATATAATTTTACATATAAATGATGACTCCAAAGAATTTCTTGAAGAAGGAAAAGTAGAGGAAATACTTAAAAAATATTGTAAGTTTCTACCTGTTAAAATCAAATTTGGTCAGAAAGAAAAATCTGTTGAAGATGGAAAAGATAAAGATGGTAAACCGAAATATAAATCTGTCAAAGAAGATAATATCATTAATAATCCAGATCCGATATGGAATAAAAGTCCTAAAGATTTAAAGNACGAAGATTACATAAGTTTTTATAAAGAACTTCACCCATTTTCTGAGGACCCACTTTTTTGGATACATTTAAATGTAGACTACCCATTTAATTTGACTGGAATACTTTTCTTTCCAAAAATTAAAAATGACTTTGAAGTTCAAAAAAATAAGATACAGTTATATTCAAGACAAGTCTTTATTACGGATGAGGTAAAAGATGTCGTTCCTGAATTTTTAATGTTATTGCACGGGGTAATTGATTCTCCTGATATTCCACTAAATGTTTCAAGAAGTTATTTACAGTCTGACGGAAACGTCAAAAAAATAAANTCTTACATTACAAAGAAGGTTGCTGACAAACTTACTGAACTATACAAAGATGACAGGAAATCATATGAAGAGAAATGGAAGGATATAAATCTTTTTGTAAAATATGGTATGATATCAGAAGAAAAGTTTTANGAAAAAGTNGAAAAAATAGCTCTATTACAAAGTCTAGATAATAACATGAGGACATTTGAAGAGTATAAGAAATTTGTTTCAAAGACTCAGAAAGATAAAGATAAGAATACAGTTATTTTATATTCAAATGATGCAGAAAAACAAGACTCCTATATTGAGGACGCTAAGAAGAGAAATTATGATGTTGTTCTATTCGACAATGTAATCGACAGTCACTATATCAACCATATTGAACAAAAACTTGACAAAGTACAGATAAAAAGAGTTGATGCTGATATTCTTGATAAACTGATTGATAAAGATGAGAAGAAAGAAACAGTGATCAAGGATGAAGACAAAGAGTCACTAAAAAAATTATTTGAAAAAATTATTAATAACCAGTCTACAGTGGTTAATGTCGAGTCATTAAACCCTGATGAAAGTCCAGTCATTATAACACTACCTGAATTTTTTAGGAGAATGCAAGACATGGCAAAATCTAGTGGTAATAATCCAATGATGATGGGCGGACCAGGTGAGATGATATCTGTTAGTATTAATGGGAACCATAGGCTTATTGATAAAATTCTAAAGGCAAAAACTAACAAAACCAAAGAGAAAATAGCATCTCAAATTTATGATCTTGCTCTTTTATCTCAGAATATGTTGACNGGATCAAAGCTTACTGGTTTTGTCCAGAGAAGTATTGATATACTATCTAAGTAATTTTTCGTTATTAGGCTGTTTAAATAATATATGAAGATAAGACTTATCCTTTTTTTTCTTCTGGCAAGTTCTAGTGTCAATTCACAAGATATTTTCAGATTAAATGCAGACACAATATCTGGAGATGACCTGTTATTTAGGAGTGCTGAAGACACACTTCTTTTTAATAAAAAAAAGAAAACAAAAAAAAATGTTTTTTTTGGTGTCAAGACAAAAAAAGGATTTATAAGAGTTGCCCAGGGAAGAAATAATATCTATGAAAATTTTCATTTTATTATAAGCTCCGAGATNAAAAATCCATATGCACAAGAAATTCATTTTTTTGATAAAAAATCAAGGAAGATCAATCGTTCAAGAACAATATCTGATAACTCACTTCTTTTACATGGCCCTTATGTTAAAAGACTTAATAATCAAGTTGTCGAAGAAGGATATTTTTATTATGGTTTAAAACAAGGAAGGTGGGTTAGATTAAATAGATCTGATATACTACAAGACAAGGAAAACTATATGTTAGGTTGGTTGAATGAATCTTTGAGATTTTTTTGGGATTTAGAAAAAAGCAAACTTAAAGAAATTATACCTATTAAATTTGGAGAAAGAAATGGTAACTATTATGCTTTTTTTGAAGATGGAAAAGTAGCAGCTCGTGGTAGGTATGAGAGTGATTCTAGAGTTGGAGTCTGGACTGAGTTCTTCAATACAGGAAAGAAAAAGAGAGAAATTAATTATGGGGATAAACCATTCTCTACAAATCCATCGTATATATCGAGGGAATGGAATAATAGTGGTAAATTGATATACGATAGAAATTTATACATNAGAGAATAGTTATAACTCAATTTTAGAATTTGAATTCGGTAATTAGTAAAGAGGTAACAGTTTTAAGTCTAGGTGAAATAAGGTTTAAAGATGCTTGGGAAAAACAAGAAAAAATTTTCAAACGAACAATAGAAACGAAGATAGAGAATAGAAGGTCCGAGACTCCAAAAAAAACTCACAACTATTTACTGACATGCTCTCACCCACATGTTTACACAATTGGGAAAAGTGGTGATAAGGAAAACTTGTTAATTAGTAGGAGTGAAATTGAAAAAAGAAAATTAGAATATTATAAGATTAATAGAGGTGGTGATATTACCTACCACGGACCTGGTCAATTAGTTGTTTATCCAATAATTGATTTAGAAAACTTCTTTACGGATATCCATAAATATTTAAGGTTATTAGAGGAGTCAATAATATTAACTCTAAAAGATTATGATATAGACTCTGGGAGAGTGGAGGGTCTTACTGGGGTGTGGGTTAACCATAAAAAAAATAACCCAAAGAAAATATGTGCTCTGGGAGTTAAAACAAGCAGGTGGGTAAGCATGCACGGTTTAGCTCTAAACGTGAGTACAGATCTTGAATATTTTAAAAATATTATTCCTTGTGGAATTGAAAATAAAGATGTCACCTCTATTGAAAAAGAAATTAAAAAAAAAATAACAACTAGAGAAGTGGAAAAGAAAGTAATCAAAAACCTATCTAAGGTATTTGGTTTCAAAATAAAATAAATTGAAAAAGAGATATAAAAAGAAGAAAAGAAGTTCCGTTCAATTAACAGGTGTAGTAGATCATGTCAAAAAAAGATTCTGTTTTGTAACAGTTGATGGGATGACCGAGGATATTAAAGTAAGAGCTCAGAATATGAATGGAGCTATTCACGAAGATTCTGTTGAATTACATCTAATAAATAATTTCTCTTCAAAGATAGAGGGTAGAATTACTAAAGTTATTGAGAGAAAACTATCTGAGTTCACAGGAACTATTGAAGACAATAAAGATTTTGCTTTTTTTATTCCAAACAATAAAAAAATTTATTCTGACTTTTTTATCAAAAAAAGAAATTCAGAAAAATTCAGTAATAAAAAAAAATACTTGGCAAAGATCACAAGTTGGACTGGTGGAAAAAAACCATTTGCCAAAGTAATTAGATCAATTGGTGATATTGGAAGTAATGAAGCCGAAATACATACAATTATGCATGATTTTAATTTACCATATAAATTTTCTGAAGAGGTAGAAAAAGAAACTGAAAAATTAAATGATATAATATCTGAAAAAGAAATTGGTAAAAGGAAAGATTTGAGAAAAGAAATATCTTTTACAATTGATCCTGATGACGCAAAAGATTTTGATGATGCCCTTTCAATTAAGATAAATAATGATTTATATGAAATTGGTATTCATATTGCTGACGTATCTCATTTTTTTAATACAAAAGGTTTAATAAATAAAGAAGCAGAAAAGAGAGCTACATCAGTTTACCTAGTTGATAGAACGATACCAATGCTACCTGAAAAATTATCAAATAATTTGTGTTCCTTGAGACCAAATGTAGATAGATTGACTTTCTCAGTTTTGATAAAGATGAATAAAGACTATGAAATAGTTGATAAGTGGATTGGAAGAACAGTCATACACTCAAAGAAAAGGTTTACATATGAAAATGCTCAAGATACAATTGACCAAAATAAAGGTGAGTTCTTAGAGGAGCTAGTTAACTTAAATAGAATTGCTAAACATCATAGAAAAAAACGTTTTGAAAACGGATCTTTTAATTTTAAATCAAACGAAGTAAAATTTCAACTTGATGAAAAAAAGAAACCAATTCAAATTATTAAAAAAGAGAGAAAAGATACTCACAAGATGGTTGAAGAATTTATGCTTCTTGCGAATAAAATAGTAGCTGAAGAAATAAATGAATATGAAAAAAAATATAACAAAAGGTACACATTTGTTTATAGAATTCACGAAGATCCAGACAAAGCAAAGCTAGTTGAGCTAAAAAAATATATTAAACAATTTGGATACTCCATTAACGTAGATGAAAAAAACCTTTCCTCATCAATAAATGATCTAATGAAAAAAATAAAAGGAAAACCAGAAGAAAATTCTATTGAAAAATTTGCTATAAGATCAATGTCAAAAGCAAGGTATTCTACTGATAAAGAAAAACATTTTGGATTGGCCTTTAAGAATTATTCACACTTCACCTCACCAATAAGAAGATTTCCTGATGTGATGGTTCATAGACTTCTTCAATATTATATAAATGGAAGTAAACCAAAAGATAAGCTTTATTATGAAGTGCTTTGTAAGCATTGCTCACAAATGGAAGTTAATGCGACAAAGGCCGAGAGAGAATCCATTAAATATAAACAGGCAGAATTTATGTCAAATTTTATTGGAGAAGAATTTGATGGGGTAATCACAGGAATAACTGAGTGGGGCATTTATGTTGAGATAACCAAAACTAAATGCGAAGGGTTAGTTAAGATATCTTCTTTAACTGATGACAAATATGATTTTGATAACGAAAAAGTAATTATAATTGGGAGAAGAAATAAAAAATCATATAGTTTAGGTAAAGAAGTAAAGGTTAACGTTACAGGAACAAATATCGAGAAAAGAACAATAGATCTAGACCTATTATGAATGAAAAAATAATTACATATAAAAAGTTAATAAATGATGAGATTAGTAAAATTCACTTTTCTGATAAACCAAAAAATCTATACGAACCATTAAAATATATCTTATCACTAAAGAGTAAAAGGTTAAGACCTACCCTATCTATATTATCATACAAATTATTTCAAAATGAAATTGATAATATAATTATCCCTTCAATTTCCTTAGAGCTGTTTCATAATTTCACCTTAATCCATGATGACATTATGGATAATGCAGACCTGAGAAGAGGTAAAATTACTGTTCATAAGAAATGGAATAAAAACATTGGTATTTTATCTGGTGATATTCTTATGATATATGCGTATAAACTTCTTGAAGAATTAAGTCCAAAAATTAGTGGGAAAATAATAAAACGATTTAATGAAATCTCAATTCAAGTTTGTGAAGGTCAACAATATGACATGAATTATGAAGAGGAAGATTCAATAGGAGAAGAAAATTATCTTGAAATGATTAGACTTAAAACTGCAGTTCTTATAGGATTCAGTTTGGAACTGGGTGGACTTGTAGCAAATTGTGATAAAAAAACAACAAAAATTTTATACAAAATTGGTGAGATGATGGGTATCGGGTTTCAATTAATGGATGATTATCTAGATGTTTTTGGAAACTCAGATTTTGGAAAGAAAATAGGTGGTGACATTGTATCCAATAAAAAAACTTATTTGATGATTAAATTATTAGAGAAGTCTGATAAAGATGATTTAGAAAAAATTAATGAAATCAAAAAAAGTAAGGACGAGAAAAAGAAAGTTAATGTTATCAGTGAACTTATGTTAAAATATAAGATTAATAGAATTACAAAAGAAAATATTAACAGCTACT
>FUFK010041558.1_pt1 | contig 15654 bp, 12 predicted proteins | sample 1021851 | NCBI WGS metagenome assembly FUFK01 (sample SAMEA51879418, study PRJEB19060) | metagenome | reverse complement strand
AAGTGAAAAAGGTTATGGAAAGGTATCGTTTAAACATAGAACACACCCGAGGAAGATAACTAAACCTACTTCTTGGGAGGACCTATTTAATAAGTTTCCTGGTGGTAGTGGAGTTATAACTAGTAAGAAACTAAACCCTAAACTAGAGACTAGCTTATATGATAACGAATTAAGTAAGTTGGTTATTGATGAACTTAATGAGGGAATGATTAAGAAGTATATCGATAAGCCAGGTCGCTCTTACGGAACCAAAGCCAATATGTTGGATTGTTTTAGAAGACTTTGGTCCTTTAGTTTAGATAATAATTTATTTGGTGATGTTCCTCCAACAATTAACTTTGATAACATTACATTTAAGAAACCGGACGAGACTCACTCTGTCTCTAGAAAGTATGACAATTTAAGATTTACAGATAACGAACTACCAATAATCTTTAATGCTTTGATGAAGAGGCGAGAGCTCTATCCATTCCAGGCAGAAGCATTATTATTTATGATGTTCACTGGTAGAAGAAATGAAGAGACACTTAAAATTAAATGGTCCAATGTTGATGAGGCTAATGGCATTATCACTTTGCCCCGGTCCATTACTAAAGCTCGGAAAGAAGAGTTTATAACTATTACTGGTCCGGTGGCACTGGTTTTGGCTTCTTTAAAAAAGCACAGAGAGGGCAAGTATCAGAAATATAGATTTATAGATTGGTTATTCCCGACACTCCGAACTAACACACAAAGACTCTATGATGATGTTTATGTTCGTTCACACAGTACTAGAATGAAAACATTGAGAGGTTGTTGGCTAGACCTTGTTCAAGAAACTGGAATAGTTGGCAGTCCTAAAATGTTTAGAAAGACTTTCTCGTCTCTCGCTAAATTGACACTAGGTACTTCATCAAAAGCTAGAGTGTTGACTGGACACGAACAAGACGCAACGCTAGATGTACATTACGACAAGACTCCAAGAGACAAAGCCAAAGAATACGCCCACCAATTAGCCAAAGTATTTGACTTCGTAAAAAAGACCGGTTGAGTTATATTCCGTTAAGGAATTATTAATGCAACAAACACCACAACGAATTAAGAACTATATTCTGTTCAAGATACTAACTCTTAAAAGGAAACATAAAACTACTTCCTGGAATGCCTGGACTAGATTTACCAGGTCCAAAGAATATCCAAAGCTAGTTAAACTTCTTTACAAGAATAGGAAGAAAGGCAAAGCATATATGATTGNCAGAATGCTAAAAGATAAAGCCGTTCAAAATCAATTCTACAAAGATAACATAACCAAAAAGATGAAAGGNAAGTCTAGAGAGGGCATAATGAGTCTTGTCCTCACTCCTCCCACACAGTTTATAAGAAGAAAGAAATAACATTCCCCCTAGTGAGACTTTAGGTTTCAAAGAGTAATACGGAGTTATGAAAATTGAACATAACTTTAGTAAAATATTTTTTAAGACTGCTGAACTAATTAACCTTATCAGCGTGAGCCGGGCTACATTTTTTAGGCTCCAAAATAAATGGGTTGCTAGAGGCATTGACCCTAAACTATTTGGCAAAGTAATTGTCCAGGGTGTTCCGTTATGGAATGGACCAATATTTCTAAAGTTTCTAAATGAGTATGAGATTAACAACAATCGCTATGACTATGAACAACAAGACCAACAAATAGCGTTAAAGATTTTGGATATGCACTATGAGAAATAATATTGATAAAAGAATATCTTACGGAACTAAAACTATAAAAGACCCTACCTATGATGTTTATAAGAAAGGTGGACCGGTACAGTTAGAGCTCCCACTAGATAATCCAAATGACAATATAATTAATTTTCCTATTAAACCCGATACACCAATATTTAATTGGTACAAAGCAAACAAAAAAGATTTTAAGCAAGTTGCCTCAATAGATGACATAGGACCTTTCCTAACTAAATTTGTTTCAGAGAAAGAACTACGCAAGATGAATGAGTCAGAGGTAGAGAGCTTACTTCAAGACTTACTAGACAGAGGTTTATTATGAACGACTATGTGAAAAAGAAAACCTTTGGAACAGTATCCGGCTTACCAAAGTTTCAAAGAGACGACAGTAATCCTAATGGATTTTCAGCTATGGAACCAAAGGAGGAAAGAACTTTCAGCAGTATGTTAGATAAATATAAAAAGAACCCAGTCAAACAATTTAATAATTACGACAAGACTACTTATCCGTCATACCCAAAACAACAAGAAGCTATGAGTACTTGGGACATATTAAAGGCAGACGCAGATGATGAAGCTAGAAGAGGAAATTACAAACCGAGAAGAGAACTTAAAAAGATTGAAGCTAGACACAATATGGGAATGCAGAAACAACGCTATGAAGATTTTAAAAAGAAGAAACGAGAAGAAAATAAAAAGAAACCAGTAGCAGATAACTTCTCAATAGATACTACTGGAATGAAAGAAGTTATTGATTACAGAGAAAAGAATGGAACTCTAGACGGAATATTTAGAGAGCCACTCAAACAATCCACTATGTATGGCGAACCCGAGACTTTCGATATGACTGTTGATGAGTTTATCCAAAAGAGAAATATAAAACCTCAACAAGAATATGGAATAGGCTCAATGGATAAGCCAACAGAAACTACTAAAAATGCATTCAGACTATTAAGAATGTTTAACGATTTAGAGAAGTAATATGCAAAGAGCAATCAAGATAAATCAAAAAACTTACGACACATTAGATAATTTAAAAAACAAGATGTTTCCGTTCCCGGTGTCATACGCAAAAATAGTTGAGTACGCTACGGATAATCTCGCACAGGTTTATGAAAATGCACAAAAAGAAATCAAAGAAAAAAGAAANTAATCCAACAATCAGTCTCTATCGTTATGATAAGCTGATTAATGAAATCTTNAAAAGAATAAAAGCAGACAAGAATATTTATAGCAAAGCCTGGACGGAGCTCTACCGGTTAAACAATCTAATAGAAACAATATCCAAGTGGGACCAAACTCTTATCAAAGACATTGAAGAGAAAAACAAAATGATTAAGAGATTCCAAGAGCTCCATATTACCTTGGTTGATAAATACGAAGATAGACTCGAAGAATATGAGAAAGCTAATAAGACTCTCGCTGAACAGAACGAAGACCTAAAAGCAAGGCTNTTTGGACGATTTACCTACAAAATGAAGACCTTTGTTAAGAACGAAAAAGCAAAGGATAAGAAGAAAAAAGAGGACCTAAACTAATGGATATTACNATTGAGAATATCGCAGAGAAGTTAGCCAATGTCTTCCCAGGTGGAGCCGTATACAAAACCAAACTCATAGACAAATACAAAGGCGATAAACAATTATCAGAAACNTTCGCAGTNAAACGAGAGAAGACCACACAAGATTATTACGACCACCTCACTACTGAATATGGTTTAACTGTTGCACCAATATTTGACTCTGAATGGGTTTTCTTTGGAGCTTTAGATATAGACAAATATCAATTAACCGAAGAAGAAACTAAAAGATTAATCGGAGGAGCTTCAGCTAGAAATATGTTGGTATGCAGAACTAAATCGGGAGGACTGCACCTTTACTGCTTTGCTAGTGAAAAAATCCCTGCGAGATTAATGAGAAGAAGATTGATGTCAGCTAGAGACGAACTAGGTCTATCACCTAAAACCGAGATATTTCCAAAACAAGATAGGCTAGATGAGAAGACTCCGAGAGGAAATGCAATCACCATAGCTTACAGAGGTTGCTTCACTAAAGACTTCAATCAAAACTGTGTGTGTCTAGATATCANAGACGGATTAATTATTGAGTTAAGGATAGGTGAGTTTCTTACTAAAGCTGAAAAATANATTGANAACAAATACACTAATAANTTTAATTACTTNAAGAAGTGGGAGGANTATGAGGACCCGGTTTCACACTCGGAAAATATATCCAAAGAAGAGGGTAAAATGGGACTCAAACAAATACTCAAAGCCATAAAAGAAAAACAAGAACACTCCCAGGGTGGAACCTATGATAACTGGATAACTCTCTACATAGCCAAAGCCATTAAAAGTTTTAAGACAGATGAAGAAATCACCGAGAAGCTAGATGAAGTTGAGGACTATAAGAACACTCCTTACACAGAGGGCTTTGGTAAGGCTATGGCAAAGAAGATAGAGGCTTGTAGAAAGAAATTTGAAATAACTTGTCCCTCGATACTAAAACAAAAGATTAGAGATAAGATTGTCTATATTGCAGATGAAGACAGATACTATGATATTGAAAAGGGTAAGACCTATAAAGAAGAAGTATTAAATAATATTTACAGAAGAGAATTCCAAAAACCTTTACTTACTACCTGGCTATTAACAGACCCCGATAGGTTAGTCGTTGAGCATAAAGTATGGAGCCCAAAGAACTACAATAAGGAAACCCCGGTATTTGATAAAGACGGATACAAATATCTTAATACATATGCTCCAAATAAACTGGAGGCAGTCAAAGGGGACACAAAGCCTTGGCACGATATGTTAAATTTTGTTTTCTCTACAAAGAAAGGAAAGAACGAGTTTTTAGATTGGTTAGCGTTTCAAATACAAAAGCCAGGAATAAAAATTAGATTTGCAAATATTCTAGCCTCAAAGAACTTTCAGATAGGAAAGGGCAGTCTTTGGCGAGTCATAGTAGATTGTTTCGGTGAACATAATACTAAAACGATTGATGTTGATGAAGCTCTAGACCATTCAAAAAATTACTTACAAACTTCAGCAATAGTCTTAATTGATGAAATGGAGTCCAAAGGAAACTGGGGTGAGAAGAAGAGTCTACTTAATAAAATGAAAAGAATTATTACTGAAAGCGTTTTCTCAAATAGAAGAAGATACCACGACTATGATGAGAAAGGGATTGAGAGTTGCACGAACATTTTATTTTTTACAAATAATCTAGACGCATTATCTATTCCAAAGAATGAAAAAAGATATGTAGTTTACTGGAATGAAAACGAGAGACTTAAACAAGAAGTCTATGACAAGTTTCATAAATGGGTTGATGAGGGAGGAAGTAAAGCAGTCCTATATGAATTGCAAAACAGAGACATTGAACATTTTAATCCGAACAGTGTAGCTCCCGAGTCCACACATACAAAACAAATGATTGAAGCCGGAGCTCACCCTCTCGCACAATTACTCAAAGCAAATTTAGATATGAGAGAAGCTCCATTAAACTCCGACATTGTTTCAACGCTAAATGTTTATGACTTCTTAAATGAAAACAGACAGTTGAATAGAGCAAACTTAAACAAAGTTGCAGAGTGTTTAGAATTTATTGGTGGAATAAAACGAGAGCAAGTCCCAGTCCATATGAGATGGAATTTTTCAGAGAACAGTTTAAACAATCCACCGAAGAGAACTGCTAGGACAAACTTATATATTATTAGGAATCACGAAAAATATATCAATCTAGAAAATAGAGAGCTTGGTATGGCTTTTGAAATGAGGAAACACTTTAATGTGGACCTGGAAGAAAACTTTGAGGAGGACCAGGGGAAAGGAGTCTATATCCAATACGATAAGGCAAAGAGGAAATATGAGAACGAACAACGCTCAAAAATGAACCCACCCGATAAAGAGGTAGACGAAGAAAATACAATGGACAAATACAGATGAAACAGAAATCAAGAATACAAAAGGCTAGATACCTCCAAAATATTGTCAAAGACAGAATAGTTAAACTGTATCCGGCACTAACNAAAAAAGATATTAGGACCAGTCTAACTGGTGAGAACTCGGCTGATATAAAGTTATTGACCCACACAGCTAGAAAGCTGTTCCCTTATTCCGTTGAATGTAAGAANAGAAACGAGTTTAAAAGCATATANAGATACTTTACCCAGGCAGAGAGTCATTCGGACCTGGAGCCAATACTTATAATTAAATCTAACAGAGCCAAACCACTTGCGATAATAGATTTAGAACACTTCTTTACACTGCTACAAGACTAACAACGCTCCAATGTGAGAAAACTCTCATAGCCTTATTACTGTCTCAATATAATCTCTATCAAACATAAATCTTTCAAAGAGCCTTGTATGACTTGTAAGACTTGTACTGGCTGATAAACATTGGATTAATTAATTCAGAGTAGCCTAGGCAAGTGGAGGTACCCCAAAGGCTACACTTACATTCACTTTGGAAGATAAAACCTTATGTTTTTTGGTTTAAAAAAGTATTTTAACGGGCTAGATGTCCACTTTAGTTACGCTTTTTTACTCTTTATCACCTACACTTTACGAGGCACAAAGTCNGCAAATGTTANCTTATGTNNNCTNNAGTTTACNAAGCTGATGANACCTTTAATANCCTCCAAACTACGAAGCCTTGTTCCTGGTCAGGAGCTCCGTGATTTTTTGGCTTTGTATTTTGTTTCGTTGCAGACTCTCTGTGTGATATAATTTTTTTGCATTAATAATAAACCACTTGCCACTATCTTGTGTGCCCATATCCTACCGATATCCATAATTTAGTGGCGAGTAAAGTAAGGGTGAATGTACTCGGGTTTAATAGGTCCAAAATCTCTAGTCTCTCGCTCACAGTCTTGGCAGATATAACTTAACTTTCCATAAAACCGGACCACTTTCAAAATAGCTTTAGACTCCCGACACTTTCTACAACGCTCTAGTTTTCGTTTCATTTAAAATTTTTATAATTTTTTCTAGCTTTCTAATTTGATTAAATCATATTTTTTGTAGGATTGATTCTAAAAAATTTTTTAAAATGAAAATGTTTTGTGGGTCCCTTTATGTCTAAATCTAACTGTATATAGTCAGAGTAGAAGCTACTCCTAACTCTNAAAAAGGGGTGGTAGGGACTCCAAATCTCAACGCACAGTCGGTTTTACCGGGTCCCATATTGGTAGACCCGGACGAGCGAGGGCAACAGCCCGAGCGAGTCCATAAGTCCATTTATGGAACATTTATTATTTAAAAAAACAATTAACATTTGTTGCTATTACTAGANTCTTTGACTCNAAAATTTGCTATGCCTAGTTGTAGATTTANATTGAGTTTATTGATATTACTTTGTGCAGACTNGNAGCAGACTNGNAGATAGANACGGAANNAAGTCTATGTTCATTTTGAGTCTTTGCATTTNGAGTCAAAAGTGAGTATTAACAACAACAATTGGACGANTGCCCTCGTGGTGAAATTGGTAGACACAAAGGACTTAAAACCCTAGGGATTCACAAATTCAATAGTCTCTGTTAGTCTCATACAGTCTCTCAAATCTATAACTTAATTGAGTTTATTTGGGGAGGCTTTAGAAAGAAGCTATGAGCGAAGAAATTGATAAGAGCAAACTAGACTCCAAACTGGAAGATAGCAAAAGCAGACAAACTGGAAGACAGAGAAAGACTCTGAAATTTACCGACTATGCTATTGCTAGATACACGGCAGACTTCATCTGTAAGAAGACTGGCAAGATTAAAAAGGAAGTTAAGATTGCTTTTGACATTGGTAAGAACACTGCTCTTAAAGGATTAAAACTAATTCAGTATTCAAAGACCAAAGCTAAATACTTTCTTCTNCAATTTTGGTTTAANAAAAAATCTGATTATCTTCCCCTNGGTGAGTTTAGACCTGGTATCTTTGGGACCAAAGAGATTGAGGCTAAAGTCTTTGAGTTAGTCAGAGAACATACTGATGATAANGGNCATTGGGTAAAGAGCCCTAAAGAGTCTATCCGTGATAAAGAAAAAAAGATTACAAAGGCAGAGATTGAGAAGAGCCAACAATTAACTATTCGTGATGTTATTGAGCGTATTGCTAGAGACGGGTTTCCAAAGACTAAAAGGCAAGGCTCCTTATCCGTACATTCTATTAAAGAGTTTATTAAATTTATGTTCGGTTTTAATTGGCGTTCCCGTTGCCTTGTCTATGCTGAAAGTGAAAAAGGTTATGGAAAGGTATCGTTTAAACATAGAACACACCCAAGGAAGATAACTAAACCTACTTCTTGGGAGGACCTATTTAATAAGTTTCCTGGTGGTAGTGGAGTTATAACTAGTAAGAAACTAAACCCTAAACTAGAGACTAGCTTATATGATAACGAATTAAGTAAGTTGGTTATTGATGAACTTAATGAGGGAATGATTAAGAANTATATTGATAANCCAGGTCGCTCTTACGGAACCAAAGCCAATATGTTGGATTGTTTTAGAAGACTTTGGTCCTTTAGTTTAGATAATAATTTATTTGGTGATGTTCCTCCAACAATTAACTTTGATAACATTACATTTAAGAAACCGGACGAGACTCACTCTGTCTCTAGAAAGTATGACAATTTAAGATTTACAGATAACGAACTACCAATAATCTTTAATGCTTTGATGAANAGGCGAGAGCTCTATCCATTCCAGGCAGAAGCATTATTATTTATGATGTTCACTGGTAGAAGAAATGAAGAGACACTTAAAATTAAATGGTCCAATGTNGATGANGCTAATGGCATTATCACTTTGCCNNGGTCCATTACNAAAGCNCGGAAAGANGANTTTATAACTATTACTGGTCCNGTGGCACTGGTNTTGGCTTCTTTNAAAAAGCACAGAGAGGGTAAGTATCAGAAATATAGATTTATAGATTGGTTATTCCCGACACTCCGAACTAACACACAAAGACTCTATGATGATGTTTATGTTCGTTCACACAGTACTAGAATGAAAACATTGAGAGGTTGTTGGCTAGACCTTGTTCAAGAAACTGGAATAGTTGGCAGTCCTAAAATGTTTAGAAAGACTTTCTCGTCTCTCGCTAAATTGACACTAGGTACTTCATCAAAAGCTAGAGTGTTGACTGGACACGAACAAGACGCAACGCTAGATGTACATTACGACAAGACTCCAAGAGACAAAGCCAAAGAATACGCCCACCAATTAGCCAAAGTATTTGACTTCGTAAAAAAGACCGGTTGAGTTATATTCCGTTAAGGAATTATTAATGCAACAAACACCACAACGAATTAAGAACTATATTCTGTTCAAGATACTAACTCTTAAAAGGAAATATAAAACTACTTCCTGGAATGCCTGGACTAGATTTACCAGGTCCAAAGAATATCCAAAGCTAGTTAAACTTCTTTACAAGAATAGGAAGAAAGGCAAAGCATATATGATTGGCAGAATGCTAAAAGATAAAGCCGTTCAAAATCAATTCTACAAAGATAACATAACCAAAAAGATGAAAGGCAAGTCTAGAGAGGGCATAATGAGTCTTGTCCTCACTCCTCCCACACAGTTTATAAGAAGAAAGAAATAACATTCCCCCTAGTGAGACTTTAGGTTTCAAAGAGTAATACGGAGTTATGAAAATTGAACATAACTTTAGTAAAATATTTTTTAAGACTGCTGAACTAATTAACCTTATCAGCGTGAGCCGGGCTACATTTTTTAGGCTCCAAAATAAATGGGTTGCTAGAGGCATTGACCCTAAACTATTTGGCAAAGTAATTGTCCAGGGTGTTCCGTTATGGAATGGACCAATATTTCTAAAGTTTCTAAATGAGTATGAGATTAACAACAATCGCTATGACTATGAACAACAAGACCAACAAATAGCGTTAAAGATTTTGGATATGCACTATGAGAAATAATATTGATAAAAGAATATCTTACGGAACTAAAACTATAAAAGACCCTACCTATGATGTTTATAAGAAAGGTGGACCGGTACAGTTAGAGCTCCCACTAGATAATCCAAATGACAATATAATTAATTTTCCTATTAAACCCGATACACCAATATTTAATTGGTACAAAGCAAACAAAAAAGATTTTAAGCAAGTTGCCTCAATAGATGACATAGGACCTTTCCTAACTAAATTTGTTTCAGAGAAAGAACTACGCAAGATGAATGAGTCAGAGGTAGAGAGCTTACTTCAAGACTTACTAGACAGAGGTTTATTATGAACGACTATGTGAAAAAGAAAACCTTTGGAACAGTATCCGGCTTACCAAAGTTTCAAAGAGACGACAGTAATCCTAATGGATTTTCAGCTATNGAACCAAAGGAGGANAGAACTTTCAGCAGTATGTTAGATAAATATAAAAAGAACCCAGTCAAACAATTTAATAATTACGACAAGACTACTTATCCGTCATACCCAAAACAACAAGAAGCTATGAGTACTTGGGACATATTAAAGGCAGACGCAGATGATGAAGCTAGAAGAGGAAATTACAAACCGAGAAGAGAACTTAAAAAGATTGAAGCTAGACACAATATGGGAATGCAGAAACAACGCTATGAAGATTTTAAAAAGAAGAAACGAGAAGAAAATAAAAAGAAACCAGTAGCAGATAACTTCTCAATAGATACTACTGGAATGAAAGAAGTTATTGANTACAGAGAAAAGAATGGAACTCTAGACGGAATATTNAGAGAGCCACTNAAANAATCNACNATGTATGGNGAACCCGAGANCTTTNGATATGACNGTTGATGAGTTTATNCAAAAGAGAAATATAANACCTCAACAANAATATGGAATAGGCTCAATGGATAAGCCAACAGAAACTACTAAAAATGCATTCAGACTATTAAGAATGTTTAACGATTTAGAGAAGTAATATGCAAAGAGCAATCAAGATAAATCAAAAAACTTACGACACATTAGATAATTTAAAAAACAAGATGTTTCCGTTCCCGGTGTCATACGCAAAAATAGTTGAGTACGCTACGGATAATCTCGCACAGGTTTATGAAAATGCACAAAAAGAAATCAAAGAAAAAAGAAAGTAATCCAACAATCAGTCTCTATCGTTATGATAAGCTGATTAATGAAATCTTCAAAAGAATAAAAGCAGACAAGAATATTTATAGCAAAGCCTGGACGGAGCTCTACCGGTTAAACAATCTAATAGAAACAATATCCAAGTGGGACCAAACTCTTATCAAAGACATTGAAGAGAAAAACAAAATGATTAAGAGATTCCAAGAGCTCCATATTACCTTGGTTGATAAATACGAAGATAGACTCGAAGAATATGAGAAAGCTAATAAGACTCTCGCTGAACAGAACGAAGACCTAAAAGCAAGGCTCTTTGGACGATTTACCTACAAAATGAAGACCTTTGTTAAGAACGAAAAAGCAAAGGATAAGAAGAAAAAAGAGGACCTAAACTAATGGATATTACGATTGAGAATATCGCAGAGAAGTTAGCCAATGTCTTCCCAGGTGGAGCCGTATACAAAACCAAACTCATAGACAAATACAAAGGCGATAAACAATTATCAGAAACATTCGCAGTTAAACGAGAGAAGACCACACAAGATTATTACGACCACCTCACTACTGAATATGGTTTAACTGTTGCACCAATATTTGACTCTGAATGGGTTTTCTTTGGAGCTTTAGATATAGACAAATATCAATTAACCGAAGAAGAAACTAAAAGATTAATCGGAGGAGCTTCAGCTAGAAATATGTTGGTATGCAGAACTAAATCGGGAGGACTGCACCTTTACTGCTTTGCTAGTGAAAAAATCCCTGCGAGATTAATGAGAAGAAGATTGATGTCAGCTAGAGACGAACTAGGTCTATCACCTAAAACCGAGATATTCCCAAAACAAGATAGGCTAGATGAGAAGACTCCGAGAGGAAATGCAATCACCATAGCTTACAGAGGTTGCTTCACTAAAGACTTCAATCAAAACTGTGTGTGTCTAGATATCAGAGACGGATTAATTATTGAGTTAAGGATAGGTGAGTTTCTTACTAAAGCTGAAAAATATATTGAAAACAAATACACTAATAACTTTAATTACTTTAAGAAGTGGGAGGACTATGAGGACCCGGTTTCACACTCGGAAAATATATCCAAAGAAGAGGGTAAAATGGGACTCAAACAAATACTCAAAGCCATAAAAGAAAAACAAGAACACTCCCAGGGTGGAACCTATGATAACTGGATAACTCTCTACATAGCCAAAGCCATTAAAAGTTTTAAGACAGATGAAGAAATCACCGAGAAGCTAGATGAAGTTGAGGACTATAAGAACACTCCTTACACAGAGGGCTTTGGTAAGGCTATGGCAAAGAAGATAGAGGCTTGTAGAAAGAAATTTGAAATAACTTGTCCCTCGATACTAAAACAAAAGATTAGAGATAAGATTGTCTATATTGCAGATGAAGACAGATACTATGATATTGAAAAGGGTAAGACCTATAAAGAAGAAGTATTAAATAATATTTACAGAAGAGAATTCCAAAAACCTTTACTTACTACCTGGCTATTAACAGACCCCGATAGGTTAGTCGTTGAGCATAAAGTATGGAGCCCAAAGAACTACAATAAGGAAACCCCGGTATTTGATAAAGACGGATACAAATATCTTAATACATATGCTCCAAATAAACTGGAGGCAGTCAAAGGGGACACAAAGCCTTGGCACGATATGTTAAATTTTGTTTTCTCTACAAAGAAAGGAAAGAACGAGTTTTTAGATTGGTTAGCGTTTCAAATACAAAAGCCAGGAATAAAAATTAGATTTGCAAATATTCTAGCCTCAAAGAACTTTCAGATAGGAAAGGGCAGTCTTTGGCGAGTCATAGTAGATTGTTTCGGTGAACATAATACTAAAACGATTGATGTTGATGAAGCTCTAGACCATTCAAAAAATTACTTACAAACTTCAGCAATAGTCTTAATTGATGAAATGGAGTCCAAAGGAAACTGGGGNGAGAAGAAGAGTCTACTTAATAANATGAAAAGAATTATTACTGAAAGCGTTTTCTCNAATAGAAGAAGATANCACGANTATGATGAGAAAGGNATTGAGAGTTGCACGAACATTTTATTTTTTACAAATAATCTAGACGCATTATCTATTCCAAAGAATGAAAAAAGATATGTAGTTTACTGGAATGAAAACGAGAGACTTAAACAAGAAGTCTATGACAAGTTTCATAAATGGGTTGATGAGGGAGGAAGTAAAGCAGTCCTATATGAATTGCAAAACAGAGACATTGAACATTTTAATCCGAACAGTGTAGCTCCCGAGTCCACACATACAAAACAAATGATTGAAGCCGGAGCTCACCCTCTCGCACAATTACTCAAAGCAAATTTAGATATGAGAGAAGCTCCATTAAACTCCGACATTGTTTCAACGCTAAATGTTTATGACTTCTTAAATGAAAACAGACAGTTGAATAGAGCAAACTTAAACAAAGTTGCAGAGTGTTTAGAATTTATTGGTGGAATAAAACGAGAGCAAGTCCCAGTCCATATGAGATGGAATTTTTCAGAGAACAGTTTAAACAATCCACCGAAGAGAACTGCTAGGACAAACTTATATATTATTAGGAATCACGAAAAATATATCAATCTAGAAAATAGAGAGCTTGGTATGGCTTTTGAAATGAGGAAACACTTTAATGTGGACCTGGAAGANAACTTTGAGGAGGACCAGGGGAAAGGAGTCTATATCCAATACGATAAGGCAAAGAGGAAATATGAGAANGAACAACGCTCAAANATGAACCCACCCGATAAAGAGNNAGACGAAGAAAATACAATGGACAAATACAGATGAAACAGAAATCAAGAATACAAAAGGCTAGATACCTCCAAAATATTGTCAAAGACAGAATAGTTAAACTGTATCCGGCACTAACTAAAAAAGATATTAGGACCAGTCTAACTGGTGAGAACTCGGCTGATATAAAGTTATTGACCCACACAGCTAGAAAGCTGTTCCCTTATTCCGTTGAATGTAAGAATAGAAACGAGTTTAAAAGCATATATAGATACTTTACCCAGGCAGAGAGTCATTCGGACCTGGAGCCAATACTTATAATTAAATCTAACAGAGCCAAACCACTTGCGATAATAGATTTAGAACACTTCTTTACACTGCTACAAGACTAACAACGCTCCAATGTGAGAAAACTCTCATAGCCTTATTACTGTCTCAATATAATCTCTATCAAACATAAATCTTTCAAAGAGCCTTGTATGACTTGTAAGACTTGTACTGGCTGATAAACATTGGATTAATTAATTCAGAGTAGCCTAGGCAAGTGGAGGTACCCCAAAGGCTACACTTACATTCACTTTGGAAGATAAAACCTTATGTTTTTTGGTTTAAAAAAGTATTTTAACGGGCTAGATGTCCACTTTAGTTACGCTTTTTTACTCTTTATCACCTACACTTTACGAGGCACAAAGTCGGCAAATGTTAACTTATGTAAACTAAAGTTTACAAAGCTGATGATACCTTTAATAACCTCCAAACTACGAAGCCTTGTTCCTGGTCAGGAGCTCCGTGATTTTTTGGCTTTGTATTTTGTTTCGTTGCAGACTCTCTGTGTGATATAATTTTTTTGCATTAATAATAAACCACTTGCCACTATCTTGTGTGCCCATATCCTACCGATATCCATAATTTAGTGGCGAGTAAAGTAAGGGTGAATGTACTCGGGTTTAATAGGTCCAAAATCTCTAGTCTCTCGCTCACAGTCTTGGCAGATATAACTTAACTTTCCATAAAACCGGACCACTTTCAAAATAGCTTTAGACTCCCGACACTTTCTACAACGCTCTAGTTTTCGTTTCATTTAAAATTTTTATAATTTTTTCTAGCTTTCTAATTTGATTAAATCATATTTTTTGTAGGATTGATTCTAAAAAATTTTTTAAAATGAAAATGTTTTGTGGGTCCCTTTATGTCTAAATCTAACTGTATATAGTCAGAGTAGAAGCTACTCCTAACTCTNAAAAAGGGGTGGTAGGGACTCCAAATCTCAACGCACAGTCGGTTTTACCGGGTCCCATATTGGTAGACCCGGACGAGCGAGGGCAACAGCCCGAGCGAGTCCATAAGTCCATTTATGGAACATTTATTATTTAAAAAAACAATTAACATTTGTTGCTATTACTAGATTCTTTGACTCTAAAATTTGCTATGCCTAGTTGTAGATTTACATTGAGTTTATTGATATTACTTTGTGCAGACTTGGAGCAGACTTGGAGATAGAAACGGAATTAAGTCTATGTTCATTTTGAGTCTTTGCTTTTTGAGTCAAAAGTGAGTATTAACAACAACAATTGGACAATGCCCTCGTGGTGAAATTGGTAGACACAAAGGACTTAAAACCCTAGGGATTCACAAATTCAATAGTCTCTGTTAGTCTCATACAGTCTCTCAAATCTATAACTTAATTGAGTTTATTTGGGGAGGCTTTAGAAAGAAGCTATGAGCGAAGAAATTGATAAGAGCAAACTAGACTCCAAACTGGAAGATAGCAAAAGCAGACAAACTGGAAGACAGAGAAAGACTCTGAAATTTACCGACTATGCTATTGCTAGATACACGGCAGACTTCATCTGTAAGAAGACTGGCAAGATTAAAAAGGAAGTTAAGATTGCTTTTGACATTGGTAAGAACACTGCTCTTAAAGGATTAAAACTAATTCAGTATTCAAAGACCAAAGCTAAATACTTTCTTCTACAATTTTGGTTTAATAAAAAATCTGATTATCTTCCCCTTGGTGAGTTTAGACCTGGTATCTTTGGGACCAAAGAGATTGAAGCTAAAGTCTTTGAGTTAGTCAGAGAACATACTGATGATAACGGGCATTGGGTAAAGAGCCCTAAAGAGTCTATCCGTGAT
>FUFK010799089.1_pt1 | contig 15657 bp, 17 predicted proteins | sample 1021851 | NCBI WGS metagenome assembly FUFK01 (sample SAMEA51879418, study PRJEB19060) | metagenome | reverse complement strand
ACGAAGTTGCCGTTCTCGAAGCCGGCCACCCGGGCCCGATCGCCGCCGATCAACACGCGGCCGCCTTCCTGCTTGCCCTTTTCGATGTAGTCGAGCACATGCTGCATGTGCCCCTCGCTGATCAGCGGGCCCACATGGGTGTCCGGGTCGAGCGGGTCGCCCAGCACCATGTTGCGCGTGCGGGCCAGCAGTTTTTCCACGAAGGCGTCCTTTACCGATTCGTGCACGAACACCCGGGTGCCGTTGGTGCACACCTGGCCCTGGGTGTAGAAGTTCCCCAGCAGCGCGCCGGATACGGCGTTATCCAGGTCCGCGTCCTCGAACACGATCAGCGGCGACTTGCCGCCCAGTTCCAGGGTCACCGCTTTCAGGGAATCGGAGGCGGCACGCATCACCGCCTTGCCGGTGCCCACCTCGCCGGTGAGCGAGACCTTGTCGATGCCCGGGTGCGCGGTCAGTGCCTGGCCGGTTTCCGCGAGACCCTGCACCACGTTGAACACGCCGTCGGGCAGGCCGGCTTCCTGGAATACCTCCGCCAGACTCAACGCGGACAACGGCGTCAATTCAGCGGGTTTGAAAATCATCGCGTTGCCGGCGGCCAGCGCCGGGGCCGATTTCCAGGCGGCGATCTGCAGCGGGTAGTTCCAGGCGCCGATGCCGGCGCACACGCCCAGCGGTTCCGGGCGGGTGTAGAAAAAGCCGCCGTCGACTTGCTGGTACTCGCCCTGCAANGAAGANGCCTGGCCGGCGAAATACTCGAGACAGTCGGCGGCGGAATCCACGTCCGCTTCCGGCGTCTCCGAGATCGGCTTGCCGGCGTCCAGGGATTCCAGGCGCGCCAGGTCATCGCGCTGGTCACGCAGCAGCTGGGCGGCGCGCATCAGCACCCGGCCGCGGGCGGTGCCGTCCATGGCNCGCCACTGCGCCAGGCCGTCACGGGCGGCCCGCACCGCCCGGTCCACGTCCTTGGCGCCGGCCACGGCCACTCGGCAGATNACCTCGCCGGTGGCCGGGTTCAGGTTGTCGAAAAACTCGCCGTCGGTGCCTTGCTGATAATGTCCGCCGATCCATAACAGGCGGTCTTTCTGGCGTTCCATAGGGATACCTCGATGGCAGTGGGTTCACCCGGCCTCGGCCAGGTGCTCGATAAAACGTCGGGTGCCGGACAGCAGCGGCTCGTCGAGCCCTTCGCTGCGCCGGCGCAGGGTGTTGAGCGCCTGTNGCGGGTGAGCGCTTTGCCGCCACTGGTGGTGGCAGAACAGCCGCACCGCNAAAGCGGTCAGGAATGAGGGGGCTTGCAGGTCGCTCTCATTGCACAGGGGAAGGGCCGGAAACCGCGCCGCCAGCGCGGCGGCGAAAGCGCCGTCGCCCAGGCCCAGGGCGCCGCCGTCCGGCCCGTGGACCGGCGTGGTGCCCAGCCCGCANCTGGGAGAACGGGCCTTGAGCACGAAGCCGTCGAGCGAGNCGTCGATCCGCCGCGCCTGGGCGCCCAGGGCATCGGTGTGGTCCTGGTCGGGCCGGGAGACCCCTCGTACCCGCCGTTCGCCGTCAAGGGTCACCACCTGGATCGGNGGGCGCGGCACCGGCAGGCCGATGGCCACCTCCGGACACACCTCCACGAAATGCACCAGGGGGCCGAGTTCGCGGTGCAACAGGGGCTCGTCCCGGTGGTCGCCGTCGTAGCGAACCGCACGGCCGAGCAGGCAGGCGCTGACGCCCAGCCGGGGCCGCGTTGGCAGGGCCGTTTCGAAGCCCATTTTCTGCAGTAAATCCGGTAGCATGGGGGACCCTCTCCCAACCTGTACCGATTGTCCCATGAAAGGTGTGATCCTCGACAGCCAGACCCTCAAGCCTTCGGAACTCGACTTTTCCGACCTGGAAAAGCTGCTGCCGGAGTGGACATTCTATGAACAAAGCGGCCCGGACGATGTAAAAAACCGTTTGCGGGGCGTGACCGTGGCGGTCACCAACAAAGTGGTGATCGACGCCGACACCCTGGCCGCGTCGCCGGATCTGAAGCTGATCTGCATCTCCGCCACCGGCACCAATAACGTGGACCTGGAGGCCGCCCGGCGGCAGGGCGTGGTGGTTTGCAACGTGAGCGGCTACGCCACCGCCACCGTGGCNCAGCACACCCTGGCGCTGATGCTCGGCCTGGCCACCGGTTGGCACCGTTACGACGCCGACGCCCGGGCCGGTCGCTGGTCCGAGTCCGACATGTTCTGNCGCATGGATTACCCGGTGGTGGAACTGGCCGGNAAGACCCTCGGCCTGATCGGCCACGGTGACCTGGGCCGGCGCGTGGCGGCGCTCGCCGAGGCGCTGGGCATGACCGTGCGGGTGGCGGCCTCGCTGCGCCCGGGGGCGGACAACAGCGGCCGGGTGCCGCTGAACACCCTGCTCGGCGAAGCCGATGTGATCAGCCTGCACTGCCCGCTCACCGACGCCACCGAGAAAATGGTCAACCGGGATTTCCTGGCCGCCATGAAACCCGGCGCGTTCCTGATCAACACCGCGCGCGGCGGNCTGGTGGANGAGCCGGCGTTGGCGGACGCGCTGCGCGGCGGCCGTTTGGGCGGNGCCGCCCTGGACGTGCTCAGCCAGGAGCCGCCGCCGGCGGATCACCCGCTGCTGGCGCCGGATATCCCCAATCTGATTATCACTCCGCACAGNGCCTGGGTGAGCCGCGAGAGCCGCCAGCGGTTGCTCGACGGGGTGGCCGGAAACCTTCGCGCCTGGCGCGCCGGCCGGCCCACCAATGTGGTCAATGGTCTGCAAAGCGCCTGAAACCGGAGATTAACAATGTGGTTACAGCGGATTCTTACCCTGGCGCCCCGAGGCCGGGGNTTTCATCTGGTCAGCGGCGAGGTGCGNGACGNNCTGCCGGAGCTGGCGGAATACCGGGTCGGGCTGTTGCACCTGTTNCTGCAGCACACCTCCGCNTCCCTGGCCATTAACGAGAACGCCGACCCGGACGTGCGCGGCGANCTGGAGCGCCACTTCAACGTGATGGTGCCGGAGAACGCGCCGCANTACGCGCACACNCTGGANGGGCCGGACGATATGCCGGCGCANATTAAAACGGTNTTGATCGGCGAGAGCCTGACGGTGCCGGTGCGNGACGGGGCGNTNGCNCTGGGCACCTGGCAGGGNCTCTATCTGTGCGAGCATCGCGACCACGCCGGAAGCCGGCGNGTNGTCGCNACGCTGCAGGGCGAGANGCGCTGACGCCGCCCGCGCGGGGTNTTGCTACTGCGAAATCCACTGNAGGAACTGGCGGCGCTCCTCCTGGGTGGCCTGGTTCCACTGGGCTTTCAGCGTGTCCAGNTAGCTGGCCTGGCNGCNGGNGCTGGCGCCGCCCTCGGAGCCGTTAGCCGTGCCGCTTNCCGCGGGNGCCGCCGGTGCCGGCGTNACCGCTTCGGCNGCCTTGGCTTTNGGCTGCACCGCGGTGGNCCCCTTGGTTTCCACTTCGGTGCCGGTGATCGGCGCCAGGAAGCCCCGGTTGAGCACCAGGCCGCTGGCCTGGCTGGGNGTCTTCTCGCCGCTGTTCATGTTNTCCACCCAGCCGGAAAAGTCNTCNTCNAGGGCNCGTGCCTGGGTGACGTTCTGCGGGCGCTCGAANCCCAGGCGATAGAACTCGCCGGCTTCNCCGTCCACCACGAACAGGGCCGGGTCGGACTTCATCACTTCGTGGTTGTCGGCGTCCAGNTCCCACAGCCGCTTGTAGTAGGCCAGGATNTCATAGCGCCCGGGGGTCACCTTGAGNTCCTTGTGGTCGGTNTTGAAGAAGGTGTTNACNCCGTCCACTTCGCTGCCGTTGATGGTGAAGACTTCCAGGTCGGNGGGCACGCGAATCGTCAGCACCTGGCTGTCCGGTTGTTTGGCGCCTTCGTAGAGTTGCACCACCGGGCTGCGGCTACAGGCGGTGAGCAGNAAGGCGGCGGCCGCGATCAGCGCGAACGAACGCAATAAAGCCATGATGTTCTCCCGGTTTGCGGACCCGCCAGTGTGGCGGATCCGTGTGATGTTTTTATGACGGTTAAGGGTAGGGCCAGGCCCTAGAAGCCCCAGGTGGTCAGGTTCGACGGTGGTTCTCCGTTCGCCAGGCTGTTCAGCCCGCGCACGCAGCGCACGATCCACCAGATCACAATGATCACCAGCAACAGCCAGCCGATCAACGCCAGCGTGGTGATGCCCGCGATCAGGTTGTACAGCAGGCCGATCCAGAAGGTGCGGTACTGAAAGCGGAAGTGCGCCTGGTGCGGCTCCGGTGCGTCCGGCGCCTGCAGATGGGCGATCACCGCGCCCACCAGCGCCGTGACGCCGCCGGTGAGCAGGCCGATCAGCAGCAGGGCATAGTTGATCCGGACCAGCTGGGAGCGGGTCTCCGCACTGCTCTCGCTCACGGCATTTCCCGGTCGGTCAGGTCCGGTGCCGGGGCGTAGCAGCTCGCCATGCACGCGTCCATGGTCTCGAACGGCACCTTGCCCCCACAGCCGCCCCAGGTGAACTCCTGGCAGCTTTCGCTCTCGCTGTCGTAGTAGTAGCCCGGTATGGCGGCGCGGCACTGGCCGCTGTCCGGCGCCTGGTGGCAGGCCTCGGGCAGAGGGTGGGCGTTGCGTCCGCTCTGGCAGCCGGCCAGCGTCAGGACAAGGGCGGACAGGATCAACAGAACACGCATCGGTGATTCTCCTTGTGCGGTGGTAGCCCACACTATACCCGGACCGGCGGGCGGTCTCAGCCCATCAGTTTGCCGCGGAACAGGAAAAACACCGCGCCCAGCAGGCAGAGCCCCGCCCACAGGTAATCCCAGGTGAGTTTTTCCTTGAGGTAAAACAGCGAAAAAGGCACGAACACCAGCAGCGTGATCACTTCCTGGGTGATCTTCAGCTGCCCGACGGTGAGCACCTGGTGGCCGATGCGGTTGGCCGGCACCTGCAGCAGATACTCGAACAGGGCGATGCCCCAGCTGATCAGCGCCGCGATGATCCAGGGCTTGTGCGGCATGCTCTTCAGGTGCCCGTACCAGGCGAACGTCATGAACACATTGCTCAGGGTGAGCAGTGCCAGGGTGGTCCAGATGGGTGGCAAGGCGGCCTCCGATTCAGCGGCAGTGCTTTTGATCCGCCGGCAGGGTGCTGTTCTGGCTGTTCAGGCGGATCACGGTCTTCTGCAGCAGCAGGTTGTTGGGCAGGGTGTAGTGGTGCCCATGTTCATCTTCCAGGGTAATGAACACCAGACCCATATGCCGGACACGGCCGGTGACCGTATTGTCGCCGTCGAGGAAACGGATCCGGTCGCCGATCCGGTAGGGGGCGCTGAAGAAAAGGATAATCGCGGCGGTGGCGTTGCTCAGCATGGACCAGCTGGCGAACAGCGCCACGCCCAGTAACGCCAGCAATGAGGTGGCGAAGACCATCACCCCGTCACCGCTGAGGCCCCACACGGCGCCCAGCAACAACAGCGCCACCACCAGGCACAGCACATTGATCACCACCGACATCTGGAAAATGCGGGCGCGCGCGAAATCACGCTGCTGGCCAAGCCGCCGCGCCACGCGTCGCAGCATCGCGGAGAGAGCCAGAGCGGCGAGGATCACCGCCAGGCTGAGAAGGGTTTTTAGTAGCAAAGGGGACATGGGCCCAGTTTAGCCCCTGTCCCCGCGGTAAACGAGGGGTACCGGTTCAGCGCGCGGAAATTTCCACCGGCAGGCCGTCCTTGGGCATCGCCAGGGGCACCAGCTGCACCGGCATTTCGTAGCCGTCGCGCACGGCCACCCGGTAGCGCCGCAGGAAATGGAACAGGAAGGTCTTGGTCTGCAGTTCCGCGAAGTTCAGCCCCAGGCATTTGTGGTGGCCGCCGCCGAACGGGATCCACTGAAAGTGGTGTTTCTTGTGCTCGGCGCGTTCGTCGCTGAAGCGTTCCGGGTCGAAGCGTTCCGGGTTGCTCCAGTACTCGGGCATGTAATGGGTGTACAACGGCGACAGGTTGACCAGGGTGTTCTTGGGAATGCGATAGCCCTGGAAAGTGACCTCTTCGGCGGTGCGGCGCGGGAAGGCGGTCAGCGCCGGTCTCAGGCGCAGGGTCTCGCGGAATACCCAGCCGGTCTTGGCCATCTTTTCCAGATCGCCGTAGCCGAGCCGGTCCGGATGTTCCGCGGCGGCGGCCACCTGATCCATCTCCTCCGCCAGGGTGTCCTGCCACTCCGGGTGCTTGCAGAGCAGATAGATCAGCGAGCAGAGCGTGCTGGTGGTGGTGTCGTGGGCGGCGAACAGCAGGAAGATCATGTGGTTGGTGACGTCCTGGTCGCTCAGGCCGCCTTCTTCCTCCGCCGCCTTGCACAGCTCGCTGAAGAAGTCCGGGGTGTCCGCCCGGCGTTTTTCCGGGATCAGCCCGGCCACGAACTGCTCCAGATAACGCCGGCCGCGCAGCCCCCGGTACCAGAGAGTGCCGGGTATCGGCAGACGCAGCACCGCCAGTGAGGCGTCCGCCGCGTCAATGAAGGACTGGTTCACCTTGTCCGCTTCCGGGCCCATGCGCAGGCCGAAGAAAATCTGCGCGCCCACGTCCAGCAGCAATGCCTTGATGCGATCGAAGAAGGTGAAGGTTTCGCCGGTGGGCCAGGCCTTCAGGCCGTTCTCCACGCTCGGCCCCATACGATCAATGTAGCTGGCCAGGGCCGGCTTCTTGAACGCCTGCTGCATGATCCGGCGGTGAAACTTGTGGTCGGCGAAATCGCGCAGCATCAGGCCGTCGGTGAACAGCCGCTCGAGGATCGGATTCCAGGCCGCACGGCTGGAGAACACATGCTCCTTGTCGCGCAGCACGAATTCGTTGGCGTCCGGGCCGAGCAGGGTGACGCCGCGCTGAAACAGCACGCTGCCGCGATAGACCAGGCCGTAGCGCTCGGCCTTGCTGTGCACCAGGCCGTGGTAGTCGCGCAGAAACGCCAGCGTGTGGCCCAGCAGCGGCAAGCCGTAATCCCCCGGGATATGGCTCAGATCGCGCTGTGGCATTTTTGGTAGTTGCGCCGCTCTTTCCTGGGCGCTGTCCATGGAACCCATAATTGTTTCCCGTTTAAAAACCGCATTACCGGCAATGTACTGCCGTCCCGGTAAGCGGCGCCAGACGCTGTTGGCAGGTGTCAATCGCCACTGTCCGGCCGGGTAGGGGCGGGCTGAACACGGGCTGGCCGGGGCCGGGGCGGCTTCTCTAGGATGGGACCATGACAGACGACCTCATCACGGTGTTCGGCGGCAGCGGCTTTCTTGGTCAGGGCGTCATCCGGGCGCTGCTTGCCCGGGGCCATGCCGTCCGCCTGGTGGCCAGACACCCGCAACAGCCCCGCTTTGGCCGGGACCAGGAAAAGCGGCTGCAGCGCCGCGCCGCCGACATCCGGGACCCGGCGGCGGTGCGCGACGCCGTGGCCGGCAGCCGCGTGGTGATGAATGCGGTGTCCCTGTACACGGAGCGCGGCGACCTGACCTTCGAGGCGATCCACGTGCGCGGCGCCGCCGGGCTGGCCGCCGCCGCCCGTGACGCCGGCGTTGCCCGGTTGCTGCAGGTGTCCGGTATCGGCGCCACCCTGAACTCGCCGTCGCCGTACATTCGCGCCCGGGCACGGGGCGAAGCGGCGGTGCTCGACGCCTTCCCCGACGCCGTGATGGTGCGGCCCGCCTCGCTGTTCGGTGCCGGTGACGCGCTGATTCGCTCCCTGGCGATGCTCAGCCGGGCCCCGGTGGTGCCGTTGTTCGGGCGTGGCCTGACCCGGTTGCAGCCGGTCTGGGTGGAGGATGTGGCCGGAGCGCTGGCGCGGCTGGCGGACCATACCGCGCCGGCGGCGGGGCTCTATGAGCTGGGCGGCGCCGAGACGCTCCGGTACCGGGCGCTGGTGGCCGCCGTGTGCCGTCATCTGGGACGCCGCCGGGTGCGNGTGGCGGTGCCCTTCGTGCTCTGGCATNTGCTGGCGATGGGGTTGTCGCGGCTGCCGTCGCCACCNCTGACGCGGGACCAGCTCTGGCTGATGGCCANGGACAACGTGGCCTCCCNGGAGGNGGACGGNTTCGCCGCCCTGGGCATGCGGCCACGGGGNGTCCGNGAGGCCTTGCCGGTCTGNCTGGGGCCGCCCCGCTAGNCGNCGCGCTTAAAGGTGNGTCGGNTTGTGCAGGTCGCGCTGGTCCATGGGCGGTGGCGACCACTGATAAATCCAGGTTTCGGTGAGCGGCTCGCCGTTGTCCTGGCGCTTGAGATAGAGGCGCAGGTTGATCGGCGTGGTGTCGTCTTCCGGTGGCACCACGTCGAACATGGCCCGGTAGCCGTTGATGGCATGCAGCGGCCGCGCCGAGGTGATCTCCACGCGGCCGGAAGAATGTTCGATCACCGGCACCACCGCCACGTCACTGTCCAGGCCGTCGATGGGCCCGCCCAGGAAGTCCACCGCGAACCGCCAGCTGAAGTATTCCCGGGTCTGCCCGACCACGCCGCCGAGGCCGGTGCGGGTGGCCACGCAGCGCGCCAGTGACGGCCGCGGCGCGCGGCCGGTCCAGGACAGGCGGTAGGCGAACAGGGTTTCCTCGCCGGGCTGTACCGGTTTGTCCGGGTTCCAGAACGCGACGATGTTGTCGAAGGTTTCGTCCAGGGTGGGGATCTCCACCAGCTGGATGCTGCCCTTGCCCCAGTCGCCCCGGGGTTCCACCCACAGGCTGGGGCGGCGTTCGTAGAACACGCCGTCGTCCTGGTAGTGATCGAAATTACGGTCGCGCTGCAGCAGCCCGAAGCCGCGCGGATTGTGGTCGGCGAAGGCGTTGAAGCGCAGCTGGGGCGGGTTGACCAGCGGCCGCCAGATCCACTCGCCGCCGCCGGTGTGTATCGCCAGGCCGTCGGAGTCATGAATTTCCGGGCGCCAGTCCCAGGCCACCCGGCGGCTGTTTTCGCCCACCTGGTACATGCTGGTGAGCGGCGCCACCCCCAGCCGCTCGATCGGCTTGCGCGGGTAGAGGGCGGCGTCCACGTCCATGATCACGTCCCCGGACACCCGTTCGATGATAAAGCGGTAGGCGCCGGTGACGCTGGGCGAATCNAGNAANGCGTAGACNATCACCTGNTCGGCGTCCGCNGGNCGTTCGAACCAGAAATGGGTGAATTCCGGAAACTCTTCCGGNTCCGACATGGCGGTGTTCACCGCCAGNCCCCGNGCCGACAGACCGAACTGCAGCGANGCNCTGGTGGCGCGGAAATANCTGGCGCCCAGAAAGGCGGCGATGTCCCGNTCCCAGTCGCTGNGGTGCAGCAGCCGGAAGCCGGCGAANCCNAGNCCCTCGGGCAGCGANGAGGNNTCCAGATCGGTGTGGCTGAAATCGAACAGGTCGGTGCGGTAGGGNATCGGCCGGGCCCGGCCGTCCACCACTTCGTGCATCTTCACCGGCGTATGGAAATTGAGGCCGAGATGGAAGAACTGCATGCGGAANGCGGCGTCCCGGTCGTCCGCCCACAGCGCCTCATCATCGCGATACTGAATGCCCTGGTACTGGTCCCAGGACAGNNCGTCGATGGCCGGTGGCAGGTCCAGGCGGTGGCTGTGGTAGCGCTGCCCGGCGAAATGCCGCGCCATGCCTTTCAGCCAGGCGTAGCTGAACGGTTCGCCGGGGCCTTCGCCGTGGGCGCCGGCGGGCTGGCTGAGCACCCGCGCCAGGGCCGGCGCCGCCGGCAGCAAAGCGCCGCCGAACAGCCCCAGGGCCTTCAATACTGAACGTCGATCCATGTCGTCCTCTCCGTCTTTGGTTGCCACCGGGGCCGGTGACCGCTCTGCGAATAGAACGCCGGAGCGCGGCTAAGTTCCAGCCCGGCGGGCCAGGAACCCGGAACAGAACACTACCAGAGCGGCGCACAACAGCACCGTGCCGCCGATCTCGAAAATCAGCGGACCGCCGCTGGGGTGGGCGTACAGGGTCGCCATGGCGTAGGCGGCGCCGGCCTGGCCGACGGCGAACAGCGCGGTGGCGCGGCCCCAGGCGTGGGTGGCCCGGTGCGCCGGCACCAGCTCGGCCACCCGGCCCATGGTGCCGGCCACCATGGCCGGAATCATGGCGCCGACCACGAACGAGGACAGCGTCACCACCGCCAGGCCGGGCAGCAGCATCGGCAGCATCACCGCCAGCCCCTTGCAGGAGAGCGCGCCGATCAGGGTCCAGTGCCAGCCCAGGCGCCGGGCGGCGGCGCCGGCCAGGAACGGGCCGCTGATCGCGCCGAAGGCGAACACCGCCCACTGGCCGGCGGCGGCCCAGGTACCGAATTCCCGGTAGCGTTCCAGGTAATCGACCCAGAACACCGTGTGCGGCACGAAGCCCACCGCGTCCATCAGGTAGGCGGCGTACAACATGATCAGAAGAATACCGGCGCCGTTACCGTTGGCGGGGGCCTCCGCCACGGTGGGCATGGCCGGCCAGGCCCGCCACACCAGCAGGGTGGGCACCACGCAGGCCGCCGCCAGACCCACCCAGGCCAGCGCCAGCCCCTGGGTGATCAGCAGCGGCACCAGGGTGGCGGAGAACAGCACCCCCAGGCCGACGCCGGCGAAGATCCAGGTGGTGCCGCGCTTGCGCATGGATTCCGGCAACTGGGAGGCGATCAGCGACGGCGCGATCACCATCAGAAAGGCGCCGGTGACCCCGGCCACGAAACGCCACAGGCTGAACCACCACACCGGCGCCGCCCAGGCGCTGGCCAGGAAACCCAGGCCCACCAGCAGCACCGACGCCTTGATCACCCGGGTGGGGCCGAACCAGCGGCTGACGCGGCTCGCCAGCACCGCCCCCACCAGATAGCCGAGCAGGTTGGCGGCGCCCGCATAGCCGGCGTCCGCCTCGTTCAGCCAGCCGGCCGCGATCACGCCCGGCAGCAGGGCGGCGTAGGCGAAACGCCCCAGGCCGATGCCCACCAGGGTGGCGGAGCCGGCCATCAGCACCAGACGGCCGGGCGACAGAGGGGGATTGGGCGGTGTCATGCAAGCTCCAGCGGATCGAATCAGCGACCCAGTTAACCAGAGCACTTTTATCACTGGAAATGATTTTTTAAGATACTCTGTATCGAAAAATGTGAAGGGCTCTGGCCATGTTGATCCGCTCCCTGGAAATCTTTCGCGCCGTGGTCGATACCGGCAGCTTCAGCGCCGCCGCCGAGCGCCTGCACACCGTGCAGTCCAACGTTACCGCCCACATCAAAAAGCTGGAAACGGAACTCGATGCCCGTCTTTTGGAGCGGCGCACGCCGGTGGTGCCGACCCCCGCCGGCCGCCAGCTGCTGAGCTACGCGCGGCGTATCGTGGCGCTCCACGACGACGCCGTGGCGCGCTTCCACCCGCAGGCGGAACCCGCCGGCGAGTTGCGTCTGGGCAGTATGGAGACCACCGCCGCGGTGCANCTGCCGGGCCTGTTATCCACCTTCAGCCGGCGCTGGCCGCANCTGGCCGTGCACCTGCGCACCGGCACTTCCTCGGCGTTGATCGAGGCGGTACGCGCCGGGCAGCTGGACGCCGCTTTCGTGNCCGGCGAAAAAGTCGGAGAAGACGTGCTGCTGCGGCCGGTGTTCGAGGAGCGGCTGGTGCTGGTCAGCAACCGCCCGCTGGACGCCATGCCCGACCGCGCCACGCTGGCGCAGACGGCGTTCCTGGCGTTCCGTCAGGGCTGCGGGTATCGGCACAGCATTGAGAAACTGTTCGCCGAGCAGCGGGTGCCGGCGCCGCGTATCCACGAATTCGGTAGTCTGGACGCCATCGTCGGCTGCGTCGCCGCGGGCATGGGGCTGGCGTTGCTGCCCGAGTCCACCGTGCGCCAGTACCGTCAACGCTTTGAGCTGCACACCCTGACGCTGCCCGCCTCGTTCGCTGACGTGACCACGCAANTGGCGACCTTGCCCCGGCCCAGTTGGAGCCGTGCTNTGGAGGTGTTCATGGAGGGGATGGGGGAACTTGAANAGGAACGGNCGCCGGTACAGGCGGCGGTTTCCTAGCTCCGGACTTTCTNCGGAGCGGNCTTGTGGNAGCTTGCCAGGCTCGCTCNCACAACAAGCCCCACCCGCGAGAGCGGGTGGGGGCTTCGGTCGTGCTTAGTGCTCGTGGCCTTCGGGCCCGTGCACGTGGCCGTGCTCTTTCTCTTCGTCGGAAGCTTCGCGTACTTCGGTCACNTCCACGTCGAAGTTGAGGGTCTCACCGGCCAGCGGGTGGTTGCCGTCCACGGTGACCTGATCGCCTTCCACCTCGGTGATGGTGAAGATGCGCTGGCCCGCTTCGGTCTGCGCCTGGAACTGCATGCCCGGCTTCAGCTCGCCACCGGCGCCTTCAAAGGCGGACGTGGGGACTTGCTGGATCAGGCCTTCGTGGCGTTCGCCGTAGCCTTCTTCCGGGGTCACGGTAACTTCCAGCTTGTCGCCGGCCTGCTTGCCCACGAGCGCCTTTTCCAGGCCGGGGATGATGTTGCCGTGGCCGTGGAGGTAGTTCAGCGGTTCTTCACGCTGGCGCGAAGAGTCGATGGTCTGGCCCGCTTCGTTGGTCAGGGTGTAGTGGAAAGCCACTACGGTGTTCTCTGCGATTTGCATTGGGCGCCCTTTTGGGGTTGATGAATGTCCGACGCTGGGCGTCTCGGATGCCCGTAATGGTAACAGCCCCGTCGAGGGCTTGACCAACGCGGCGGCGGCCGTGGGCCGTGGCAACTGGCGCGAAATGACCGGCCGGGGCCGTAATGCTAAGGTTTTGAAAGACTTTTACCGTTGCACGGCGGCGCCGTTGCGGCATCATAGACGGCGCCTTGAATGGGCGGATTCCGATACAGGGAGCGCAACCGTGAAGACCCTTCCAGAACTTTTTGCCAACAATGACGAGTGGCGTCACCGGACCGAACAGAACCAACCTGGCTTCTTCAAACAGCTGGAGGGCCAGCAAAGCCCCCGTTTTCTATGGATCGGCTGTGCCGATTCCCGGGTGCCCGCCAACCAGATCGTCGGCCTGATGCCCGGCGAACTGTTCGTGCACCGCAACGTGGCCAACCTGGTCAATCACACCGACCTCAACCTGCTGTCCGTGCTGCAGTTCGCCGTGGATGTGCTCAAGGTGGAGCACATCATGGTGGTCGGCCATTACGGCTGCGGCGGCGTGCGTGCCGCCACCGAGGATCAACCCCACGGGCTGATCGACAACTGGCTGCGCCAGGTGCGCGAGCTTTACCTGCGCAACCGCAAGGCCCTGGCCGAACTGCCGGACGACGGTGCCCGCCTGGATCGCATGTGCGAGCTGAACGTGGCCCGCCAGGTGATCAACGTGGCCAACACCACCGTGGTCCAGGAAGCTTGGCGCCGCGAGCAGCCGCTGAGTATCCACGGCTGGATCTACTCCATCGCCAACGGCAAGCTCAGCGACCTGGACCTGGGTGTGAACAACAACCCGGAGCTGCGCACCCTGGAAGCGGACAGCTACAACGGTTGACCGGCGTTAATGCGCGTGCCCGCTGCCTCCGTGGTTGTGCCCGTGCCCTGACGGCGTTGTCGCGTGCTCGCCGTCACCGCCGGTCAGGTTAGCCCATTGCGATTCGGACATGTCCGGCAGGACATGCAATAGCGCCACGATGTCCCAGAGTGTCTCGTCGTCGTGGCTGGGGCCCCAGGCCGGCATGCCGCTCATTTTAATGCCGTGTTTGATCGTCCAGAATGCGCGGCGCGGGTCATGGATGCCGTGATCGGTCAGGTCCGGTGGTTGTGGATAGAGCCCGTCGCGCATGGCGCCGCTGCCTTGGCCCGGCGCCAGGTGGCAGCCGACGCACATGGCTTGGTATTGTTCCGCGCCCGCAGCCACGCGAGCGGGGTCGGAGAGGTCCCCGGGGACCGTTATGTCCTCCGCCCGGGCATCCACCGAGCGATGGCGGGCATAGCCGATCAACGCCTCGGTGGCCGACCAGTGCGGCTCATCGGCCGCGAAATTGTAGGCGCCGCTGACAACAAACACGCCCGCGCCCAACAGCAACAGGGCCACCAGCACCGACCACGCTTTTAATGTTTTCATAAACGCTCCTCGGATGTGCATTTGCGGTAATGTCTTGTGGTGAAAGGGTGCGCCGCCGAGCATCCGTTAATCGGGGCTCGACGGCGCCCGAGGGCTAGAACCAGAAGCGAACACCGGCCACCAGCGTGGTCTCGGAAACGTCGTCTCCAGCGCCACGGGTTTTGGCGGCGGTATCACCGAACTGCCGTTCCCAGTTCACGCCGATATAGGGCGCGAACTCGCGGCGGATCTCGTAGCGCAGTCGCAGACCGGCTTCGATGTCCGTGAGACCTTCGCCGATGCCGAGTTCTTCATCTTCCTTGCCGTAAAAGTTGGCTTCCACCGCCGGCACCAGGATCAGCTTCTGGGTAAACAGAATTTCGTATTCCGCCTCCAACCTCAGGTTGGTGAGTCCTTCCTCACCGACGAACAGGGTGGCCTCGCTTTCGAACAGATAGGGCGCCAGCCCTTGAACCCCGAAACTGGCCCAGTCCCGGTTCGGATCGTCCGGCTGCCAGTCCCGGCGGGCGCCGAGCTGCCAGTCCCAGAACGGTGCGAAGGCTCGGTTCCAGGCAACCCGGGTCTCGAAGCCTTCGGTTTCGCCGCCGTTGTCCATCAGGCGTTCGCCTTCGGTGCTGAGATAGAGCTTGTTCAGGTCGCCGCCGTACCAGGCGGCGGCTTCCCAGGCGGCCACGGTGCCTTCATCGGCGTCGCGGGCTTCGAACTCATCGACGATCACACGGCTGAACGCCGGCTCGTGCTTGTCCACCGCCTGAACCAAGGGTGACAGTGCTAGCAAAGCAGCGGCGGTTATCAGATGTGTCTGTTTCATGACCGTGCCTCCTTCGTCGTTGCGTTGTCGACCACGCGCACCTCGCGGAACATGCCGGCCTCCATGTGGTAAAGCAGATGACAGTGGTAGGCCCAGCGTCCGGTGGCATCGGCGCGCACCAGGTAGCTGAGTTTCTCGCCGGGTTTCACGGTGATGGTGTGCTTGCGCAGCAGTCGCCCGCCGCCCAGTTCCAGGTCGCTCCACAGGCCGTGCAGGTGAATCGGGTGGGTCATCATGGTGTCGTTGACCAGGGTGATGCGCGCCCGCTCGCCGTGGTAAAGCTCCAGGGGTACGGAGTCGGCGAACTTGATGCCGTTGAAGCTCCACATATAACGGCTCATGTTGCCGGTCAGGTGCAAGACGATCTCGCGGTCCGGCGTCAGGCTGTCCGGCGGGCCGCCGGCGGTCTCCATGTCCGCGTAGGTGAGGACCTTCCAGNCGCGTTCGCGCAGGCCGATGCCGGGATCGTCGAGCATCGCCGCCGGCGCCATGGCGCGCATGTCCACGCCCGGCCCGTATTCGGAATCCAGATGCTGGACGGCGCTGGTGCGCGGCGCCAGATCCGGGTTATCCGCCACGAACGCGAACGGCACCTTGTGGTCGCCGTCGTGCTGCATGCCTTTATGCTGCATCCCGGCATGTTTCATACCACCGTGACCCATGTCGTCGTGCTGCATGCCCTTCATGGCGCCATGGTCCATCTTGCCGTGATCCATCGCACCGTGGTTCATGCCTTCCATGTCGCCATGGTTCATGCCGGCCATGCCGCCCATACCCATTTCGGTGTGCCCCAACAGCG
>FUFK010018142.1_pt1 | contig 15663 bp, 22 predicted proteins | sample 1021851 | NCBI WGS metagenome assembly FUFK01 (sample SAMEA51879418, study PRJEB19060) | metagenome | reverse complement strand
TGCGACGGGTGCGAATGCCGGACACCGACACAGGTTTGCGTTCGACCTCGGCGATGCGTTGGCACAGTTGTTCGTCGGTGAGCGGGCCATGCGCACTCAGCGCCTCGAGGATCAGGGCTTGGGTGCGGGTCAAGGTGTCGATTGCGACGCTGGCTGCGGCCTGGTGCGACGTGTCAGGGTCAGTGTTGCGCGCCCTCGGTGTCGTGTGGGTGTAGATCACTTCGGGCCGGTACTGGTCGCACCAGGCGACGTGCCGGTCTTCGCCGCCGCAGTTGTGGCAAATCATGCGTCACCTGTCTTGCGTTCGAGGGCACGGTCAAGGCGAAACTGGTCAGCGCTCCATAGGTGCGTGCCAACGCCGCAGCGAGCTGCGCAACGCTTGAGCGAGTCGCTGACTGCGTCTTTCATGCGTGCGCCGTCGTGCGGCCAGTTCTCGGGCCGTTCACAGTCGCCGGCGTCCTGCACCGTCGTGGTGCGGCCGTCAATCTCGACGGTGAGCTCGCCGATGACGCCGCAAATGTGGCCGGTGTCGGCGTCACGAATCTCGCGCACTATGCGAAAATCAAATGGGCCGACCACGGCGAGCAGCTTTTCGACCACCACCGAGTGTTTGACGTAGGAGCCGAATCCGGTCGGGTTCTTCTGGATCAGGGACTGCGGAAAGGGTTTAGCGAGCTGTGCAAGCTGGTCGGTCATGCGCAGCTCCCAAAGCAGGCCGCCGGGTCTAGGGCGACGTCGACGAGCATGTAGGCGGCGAGCACGCCGGCGGCGATGAAGCCGGCGATGATAAGAACGTCGAGAAGCCGGCTCACTGGTCGGCCTTTTCGGCGGAATCGTCGAGCTGCAGCCAGAGCGGGCGCTCCAGGGACTCGAGCACAATAACCTCGCCGTCGGTGTAGTGGTCGACAGCGTCGAGCACGGCGTCGAGGGCTGTCTTTTCGCGCACGCCTGAAACATTTTCCCAGGCGACAAGCAACGTGATCTCTGCGTATTTCATGGTTCTCCAGTCTGTGCCCTCGGTCGGACACTGCGCGTTATCCAATCACGCTGTGGAGAACTTTGCAAGGATCAATGCACGGTGGTGCGCCGCTTCTGCTTCTTCATCGCACGCCACAGGTGATTCATGTGCGGCGATTCGTAAACGCCAGACATGCGTCCGTTGGCGATGACTTCGCGCCAGTGGTCAGGGCTGTTGACCACAGCTGAACCCATGCCGGCGACGTGGACAATCCACTCGTCGCCGTCGGTGTCGTAGGTCATGAACATTTCGTTGTCTCCGTTTGGTCCTGGGCCGTCGACCCATCCTGAGCTCGTGAGCGCCTGGACGTGCCACCATTCGCTGCGAACGGTTTGTTTTAGTCCCCAGCGCTCGAGGTAGGGCTTGACGGCTTTGTCGGCCATGGCACGGGTAACGCCGGCAGGCCTGCGAAGGTCTACAGCATGGCCGTAGCGGTCGGCCTGCCTCTGATGCCAGCTGCCTCGAGGCTTCCACGGGTACGGGAAGCCTGGGCCGGTGCGCAGGATGCGGTCAGGGTTGGCGGCGAGGTTGCCTCGGCCGGCCCGGTAGCGGTCGTACAGCGCTTTCTGTTTCGAGTACTCCCGAACGGCCGGATAGGTGCCGTATCGCTTTAGCGCTGGTTCGCTGAGCAGTCCTCGGATGCGGAACTCGAGAATCGGGTGAACGCCGGCGAGGTTGGCGTTGAGGCTCATCAGTCGAGCAGGTCGTCGTCGGTGCCGGCCGTGGGCAGCTTGACGAGCGCGCCGTCGGCGTTGCCGATCGGGCCGGCCGTAGCAGCGATCACCTTGAGGAACGACACGACGGCTGCCATGCCGCCAGCGGCAAGCATCTCGACGAAGTTTGAGTCCATGACGTCGACGCCGTTTGCCGACACAAGGGCGACGACGGTCGCTGCGCCGGTCGACAGGCTGCGCTCGAGGGCGTCGACCCAGAATGTTGAGCTGTTGAACATGTCGCCGATGTTAGTCGTCGTCGGGTCGGTCAAGGGCGACAGCGACCATGTGGGCGACCAGCGAAGCAATCGCGATCCATACGGCGTAGCGAAACGTCGACGAGCCCGGTGCGAGCGTGATGAGCACAAGGCCGACGCCGCCGATGGTAAAGCCGAGGGCGAACAGTTCTCGGACGTATCTCACGGCTGAGACCTCCGTGTGGGTAGGCCAGTCGTGGACGGTGTCGGGGTTGTGGTTCTCGGGACGGCGAGCACAGCGCCGGCAGCTGTCACGGCGACCACCGTGCGCCGGTCTTCCTGGTTGATGCGGCTGTCGCTGCGAGTGTAGCCAGCGAGCGCTGGCGAGAACATGTCATCGGCTGCGGCGTCTTCAAACACTTTTTTGGCTTCTACGGGTGCGTCGTTGATCGCTGCGGCCACAGCGGCGAGCTGCACCGGNTCGAGCTCGTCGAAAGTGGGCTGTTCGACCANTTCTTGCACGTCCTCGACGGCGATCTCGTCGGGTTCGGCAGCGATGACGTCGACGACGGCGGCTGCGAGGGCTTCGTCAGAAATCGCTGCAGCGACTGTGAGCGCCTCTGTGAGCCTCGGTGGCTGGGTAGTGGTTATTGGGGCCTGAGTTGTCGTCGGGGCCGTTGTGGACGTTGTGGGCGGCGCTGACGTCGTTGTGGTGGTCGTCGACGTTGTGCTGGTAGTGCTTGTGGTCGAGGTCGTCGTGGTCGACGTGGTGGTCGCTGGCGGCCGGGTCGTCGTTGTCGGTGGCAGCGTGGTCGGCGGTGGCGGCAGCGTCGTGCTCGAGGTCGTGGTAACCGGCGGCAACGTGGTCGACGTTGTTGTGGTCGTGGTGGGCGGGGCCGTCGTAGTCGTCGTGGTGCTGGTTGTAGTGGTAGATGGCGGTGCCTCGGTCGTGGTTGTCGTGGTGCTGGTCGTCGTAGGCGGGGCCGTCGTCGTGGTCGTGGTCGTTGTGGTCGTGCTTGAGGTCGTTGTGCTTGTTGTCGTCGTGCTCGTCGTCGTTGAGGTGGTCGTGGTGCTCGTCGTGGTGGTGCTGGTGGTCGTTGTCGGCGGCTGGTAGCCGTCTTGCGACCATGCCAGCGTCACCGAGCCCGTCGGCACCGTCATGTTTGTCTCGTGCTGGTACGAGCTGACGCGCAGTGTGTAGGTGCCGGCGGCAGGCGTCAGGTTCAGTTTCGCCGAAAAGCAGTCGCCGACCTCGTTGAAGTTGCCGTCGTCATCTCGGGCGACCTCGCCGGTATCGCTGTAAAGGATGAGGTAAGGGTCGACGTGCTCGGCGAAGTCCCAGCCTACGCAGTCACGGCCTGACGAGGCGGTGACGTAGAACAGCGTTTCGCCGTCGAGGGTGACCTGATAGTCGACGTACGGGGTGTCAGCTGACAGCGCAACGGTGGCTGGCACGCTCAGCACGGGTGTCGGTGCGAAGAATGCGAGCAGGTAAGTGGCTGCGAGCAGGGTGCGGCTGGTGCGGCGTGCCAGCGTTGCGGCGCGCACGTTAGTCGGCGGCTTCGCTCGGATTTTTACGGCTGTGCGTCGGCGTCATCTTTCGAACGTCCGACAGCGCGTGCGATCCACGCGTCGTAGTCTTCTCGTGTCATCGGCACGAGCTCGTCGCCGATCTGACGTGTTGCGCTGTCGAATGGTGTCAGCGCCTCAAGTTCGTCCTGCGTCCATTCAGCCATCGGTCACTCCGTACACTCGAAACTCGCCGCCGACCCAGGTGCCAGCCGTCACCTCAAACGTTACTGAGGTGAACTGATCGGTTTCGAAGTAGCAGCCGTTCACGTCGTACCCTCGAAGACTGCCGGCTGATTGCGACCATGTGGTGTATCCAGCAACCTGCGGCGCATACAGCATGACGTCGATATTCGGCAATCCGGCTGATGCGCTCGTGAAAGCAATCGGCATCGGCGGCTGATTGTTGTAGTTTGTGAAAACGGCACCAGCGTTGAACTTGCGCGACGTTGTGCTGCCGTAATACTTGTTTGTGTGGCTGCCGCCGCTGCCGAGCTCCATTTCGATATCGTCGCCGGTCGTCGAGCAGTCGAGGCTGTAGCCGATGATGCGGTAATGATCGAAATCGGACGAAAATGCGCTGGTGATTGTGACGCTTGTCGGCGTGCCAGAGATTGTTTGAGTTTTGACGTGATACAGCCCGATGGAGTTCATCGCTGCGGCGGTCAATGTCTCGCCTGAAACGAACGGGTAGGTCATGGCTCTATCCTAGTTTGTTCGTGTCGAGCACGCCGCGCTCCGTGTCGTCGAGAATAAAGGCGAGGTAGACGGATTGCGGGCGTAGCNTGAGCGTGACGGTCGTGTCGGCTGGTGTGGCGTCAATGCTGCGGCCAGCAATGATGACCTCGTCGGTGCGGGAGCTGCCGCCAGTCGGGGTGTAAGTGACGCTGCCGGTGTTCCACCAGCCGACGGTGACGTCGAGCAGGCCACGCCACTTCGCCACGTCAGCGTTGCGGGATTGCACCATGCTGTCGCTGACCTGCAACGACGCCGCTGTCATGTCAAAAGTTTCTTTGTACGAGTAACGATTGACCCACAGCTGCGCCGTTTTAAGAGCCTGGGCGTCATCGACCGACGACGTCTGATAGGTGCGGTTTCGGGTTCCGTAGCGTTCCTGCGAGTCGGTGTCGCTGTACGTTTGGGCTGTGCCGCCGTTGAGCGCTGTGATGTTGGCAGCGTTTGTGATGAGGTCGACGTGAAAGTCACGGACTAGCGACCGGAAAGGCAGCTGCCCGGTCGGCATCGGGTCGTTTTCGGTGAACACGAACACGTCGCCGGTAGCGAGCACGCCAGCTCGAGCTAGGCCGTCGACGGTAAAGCCGGTCCAGGCGTCAGCGGCAAAATAGGTTCCGTCGGTGTCGAGGATTGTCGGGAACGCTACGGTCTGCTCGTTTGGCATGACGCTGTTGTTAATGACGTCGCCAAGGTTGTAGGTCGCCGAGGGCAAGTCGTGCGGCACGTCGTTCGCCGAGTCGTTCAGCTCGTGCCAGTAGGCGCGCATCGACGACAGGCCGAGCGTGGGGACCTGGCAGCGCCCGAAACCTGGGTTTGTCATGTGGTACAGCTGATATGCCGTGTTCGTGCCGACAAGCGAGAACGTTTGCGTTTCTTGCCGGCCGATTACCTGGAACACGTCGAGGGCGGTAAGGGTGACGGCGCTGTTGCCGTTGCCGTCGTCGGTCATTGCAAAGTCCGTGATGACGCCGTGAAACACGGGTTTTGTGACGCTGTCGACGGTTGCCTCAAGGAATAGACCCGAGGTGAGCCAGTCGACGTTGGCGTAGGTGCCTGAGCCGCCAGGCGTGAGTGCGCCGTCGGAGTTGTCGAGGGTGACGGTGGCCTGACCGGTGCCGAGCTGACCGGGGTCGCATTGCTGGTCGATTGACAGGCCGAGAGTGCGGCTGGCGTGGTCGGTCAGCGACAGCGATGCGCCGCTGTACCGGCCGACCTTTACGGCCCACGTCGTGTTTTGTGCCATCAGTAGCGGGCCGATCCGACCGGGACCGGGATTGCGCCACGCCGGCGCACGTAGTCCTGCAGGGCTCGCACGACGTCGTCGCCGTTGCTGCCGGCCGGCATGTTCACCGTCACGTTGAATGTGCCGCCGCCGCCGGCCATACCGTCGAGGCGGTTGTTGCTAAGGATCGTGCCGGAACCGGTCGGGACGAACAGTTCGGGGCCGGTTTCGCCGACGATGTACGGGCTGCCAGCGCTGACGGGGCCGCCAGCAGCGAGGCGAGGCACAAAGCTGCTCAGCCCAGACAGCAGGCCGCTGCCAGGCAACAGACCGGCAATCGCGCTACCGACGCTGCCGCCGACTGACTTGATGCCGTCGACAATGGCGTCGACTAGGTCTTTGCCAAGCTGCAACGCGCCGTCGGCGAGTGCTGAAGCTGCGTCAGCAATCAAAATGCCGAGTTCTTCCAGCACGTCAGGGGCCACGTCAATGACCCAGTCGACGAGCGCAGCGGCCCAGCGTGCAGCAAGCAAGATGAGGGTCGGCAGCGCCCTCGTGAGCATCCACTTGCCGACCTCAATAAGCAGCTTGACCAGTTCACGCAACAGCGGCGGGATCAGCGGCCCGACCCATTCAAGAAAAGCTTTTGCCCATTCGCCAAGCTTGGTGACGATCATCTCAAGGCCGACGTCGATAAACCAATTCGCGAATTCTGCGATCAGTTCCTTAAGTTTGCGGAAGAACGGCGGGATCAGCGGACCGATCCAGTCGACAAAAGCGTTTGCCCATTGGCCGAGCTTGTCGATGATGACGGGCAGAGCGTCGTCGATAAACCAGTTGCCGAACCTGAGCAGCAGGTCGCCGAGGGCGGCCAAGAACGGCGGCCCGACCTGCCTGACCCAGTCCACGAAACCTCGAGCCCACACCCCGAGCTGCATGCGAATCATCGGCCACGCGTCTTTAATGCGTTGAGACACGTTTGAGATCACGCCGCCAAGGCCGTCGTCCTCAAACACCTGGATCAGCTCAACAACAATGTCAGCAGCTTTGGCAAACAGCGGCAGCAGTTTGCGGGCGAGCCGTTCCTGCAGCTCGCCAAACGCTGCGTTGATCTGGTTTTGGGCTGCGGTGAGTTTGTTGCCGCCGGCAGCGAACGCCTCCTGAGCGTCGGTTGACTTCTCGAGGATCAGCGCCTGCGTCGCCAGCGCTTTGTCCTGAGCTGTGATGGCATCGCGGCCTTCGAGCTGTGCGATTGTCAGGGCACGCTGGTCGACCTCAGCCTGATTGATCGAGATGCCGAGCGACTTGAGCGAGTCACGTTCGCCCAGCAGCGCCTTGGACAGAATCTCGGCCGTTTCCTCGACCGAGCGCTGCCCACCGGACCATTCCGACAGCGCACCGGCAAGGCCAATGATCTCGGTCGACATGTTGGCGGCTTCGTCAGCCGTAAACCCCATCGGCTTGAGCAGGTCGCCGGCGTTAGCAGCGAGGCCGGCCGCCTGGGTTGCTGTGAGGCCCATACGGGCAGCAACCTCGTCAGCCCAGCCCGTCACAGTTTCGAGCGAGTCGCCTGAGAATACGGTGCCGATCTTCTGGTCAAGGGCGGTCAGTTCCTCGCCCACATCGAACAGCTGTTTACCGACAACGACAGCTAGGCCGCTGGCCGCAGCGCCCATAACACCGAAGCCTTTGACGACGTTCGCCGAAACGGTGCCGACTTTGCTGCCGAACTTGCCGAGNTTGTCGCTGGCATCGCTGACAGCACGCTTGAACTTTTTAGCGTCGCCAAGGATTGCGACGTTGATGACGCTTGTGCCTGCTGCCATGTCGTAATCCTAGAACGTGCGCCGGATGATGGTCCGGACCTCGTCGTTGTACCGGTCGATCACTTCCTGGCGGCGGTCGTCAAGCGCTTCGTACAGGAACGGCTGCGGCCTAATGCGGTTGCGGGTTGGGCTGCCAGGGTCGCCGAAGTGGATACGGCCCGCATAAGGCACCGAGGTCGGGCCGCTCTTTCGGTTGTTACCTGCACGAACTCGAGCAGCAGTCTTCGTGCCGCTGCCACGCACCGAGTTACGCAGCCGGCCGCTACGCACCGGCGTTTTGGTCTTTGCTGTGCCTGCGACGTCGTCAGCGAGCTCTTTGTGCAGGTCTTTCAGGTCGGTCATGTCGTCGCCGACTTCACGAAACTTTCGCCGCAGCTCCCTGCCGCCCTCGACTCGGACTGCGGGTTGTGCCATGTCAGCGCCTCCGTGCTGCTTTCTCTTGCGCCTGCTGACGCTCTTTCAGGATTGCCTGCAACGCACGAATGACGGCCGGGGAAGCGTTCTCGAGCTCGCTAAGCGGTTGCCCGGTAGCGAGTGCCAACGACGCTATGCCGTAGGCGGTTCCCCTCCGGCTAAAGGGGTGTCGTTGTCGCTGTCGAACTCGATGTCCTCCAGCGTGTCTCGGAACTTTTCCCAGGTCGGCACGGTGAGCCCGGCGTGCCGGCGTGATTCCCACGCCAGCCACGCCACATGCTCGATTTTGGTTTGCTGCAGCGCTTCGATGGCGCTCGGCAGGTTAAAAAACCGCTCCAGCTGGAGCAGCGTGCCCATCGTGGGTTTGCTTGTGACTGGCTCCGTCTCGTCGGCCAGTCGAGTTGAGATGGAGAGGTCAAGCATGTCAGCTCGTAGTCACGGTCACAGCGCCGGACAGNGGCCAGGTCACCGAGATGGTGGCGAGGTCGGACACGCTGCCGTCGATGATGGGCAGCTCGGTGACGAGCGCCGAGGCGGAGTGCTTGGGGTTCGTCGCTGCAAGTGCGCCGCTGGTCGGGGTCATTTCAACCGTGGTCGTGGTGCCGAGCAGGCTGTAGAGCGTCGCATACGTTTCTGAACTTGCGAAGTCCTGGTGGAACTCGATGCTGACGCTGCCGTCCTTGAGGCCACCGATGCGGGTGCGGTTGCCGTCACCCATCGCCGTGGTTTCAAGCTCGTCAGCGGTTTCGGTCCAGGTAATGCTGGCAACATGATCGGAGAGGTCGACGCTGTTGACCGACACGACGACATCGTTCTGAAGGAAGACGGCCATCAGTCGGCCTCACTTTCTGGGTTGGCCTTTCGGCTGTTTTTCGGTTTCGCTTCGGCCAAGTGGCCTGCTGCGATCAATGCGGGCACGTTCGCGCCCTCGAGGTCGTCGTCGGTCACGGTGTCGCCGTGCTCATGGCCGACGAGCTTGTGTGACGTGACGGTGTAGCTGGTCATCGTGCGTAGACCTCCACGAGAAATCGGGCACCGATGAACTCGGTGTCTGCAAAGGCTACCACGCCGTAGTCGACGGCTTGGCGAACCTGGCATGTCGTTGCTGCGCCGCCGAGGGTCGGGTCGGCCTCGATTGCTGCCGGCACGCTGTTGGTGCCGCTAATGAGGTCGTCGAGCGCCGCCTGCGAGAACGCCTCTGTCATCGATTGGACGGCGCAGACTAGCTCAAAGTTAAACAAGGTGAGCGAGCCGCCGCTGCCAATCATGCTGTCGTGGTAGGTCGCAACGGGCCGGCCAGGAACAACCACAGCGGCCGGTGCGACGATGCGGTTCGGGACGGTGGCATGCACCGTCAGGAACGTCGGCACCGTGTCGAGGCGTGTGGCGAGGCCGTCCCTGATGGCGGTGTAGTCAGCCATTAGGCGGTTGCGAGTCGCTTGAATTGCTGCAGCAGGGCAGCTACATCGGGGTCCTGCCGACTGATTCTCGCAATTCCATAGTCTGCGAAGCCGGTCATGATGCCGAGCGGGGACGCTTTGCGCTGGTACAGGCGTGCGGCGAGGATCAGGGTGGCCTGCTGCACGGCGTTGGGCACAGCTGCGGCGTTCTGGTCGCCGTAGGCGGCTGTCACCTGCACGGCTGGCCGGCCGGACTCGTAGCGGGGCCAGTCGCCGGACACGTTGAGCAGCGACGTGAACGGCGGTTCGTTGAACGGCTGCACAACGTAGTCCGTTGTCTGAACAAGCGTCGTGTCATACGTTCCGTCGTTGCTGGTGTCGGTTTTGACGACGAGGCCGGTGAGGGTGTGGAACTGGTCGACGAGCAGCACATGCGGATCGTCGGCACGGTACACACGCGCTTCGGTGACCGTTTCAAACGTCGTGTTGCAGTACCCGTCGACCAAGTCGTGAGCAGCGTTGATCGCTGCCGTTAGCGGCGTGTCTTCGGACGTGGTGCCGCTCGGGATGCCGAGGTAGTCCTTGAGCACGCTCAGGTACGTGTACGCCATCGTCAGGCTTTCTTCGCCTTTTTGGTGGCCTTTTTGGTCGGTGCCTTTGCGGGAGCCGCTGCGGGCTTCTCAACACGGCTGGGGGCCTGCTTTTCCCACAGAGCTTCGGACATGCCGGACCTTTCGAGGGTAAGGGTGTCGGCCGGGCCGGGACTGGTACCGACCCGACCGACGATGATGCGACCTATTAGAAGGTCGGGGTGACGAGGCCGGTGCCGCTGATCTTCGAGATCGANGCGGGGTAACGGCCGGGAATGAAGGTCGCGTACTGGTAGGCGACCATCGTGACCGTCAGGTTGAGGCCTGCGGTCTGGTCCATGCGAACGAGGGCCGGCGCACCGGCGTCCTCGAACAGCAGCATGTCGGCACGCCGGACGATGAAGATTAGGTCTTCATTGTTGCCCGAGCCTGCGTCTGTCTGGATGTTTGCATCGGTCACGACCGGGAGGCCTGCGATGCTCGCACCGGTGTTGCCGTAGCCGGCGACCGGCCCGACGCCCATCGCGTTTTGCGGGACGTTCTGGGTCGGAACGACTAGCGGGCGGTTGCTGCCGTCGACGCCGGCCTGGAGGAAAGCGAGGCGNCGGGGATGCATGACGATGAGGTCGGCACCGGCGAACCGGTTGCTGTTGACCTGCTGAATGCCGTCGACAATCTTGCTGTACAGCTCAGCGGCGGTCGGCGACGCATCGGTGTAGGTAATGCTGTTGACGCCGGACACGTTCTTAAGCCCGAGCAGCTGACCGGACGAGCCGGAGCCGTTGATGAGCTGGCTGTCGAGGGTGGTCGCCATTGCGCCGAGCATGTCGGCTGCCACGAGGGCGTCGACGCCGGTGCCACGCTCAACGGCCTGGCGGCTGAGCTGCTGGCCGGCGGCGATGGTGCGCACGTCGGCGGTGAGCAGCGTGTCGTCGATGTCCGTTTCTGAAACAGCGTCGTTCTCGGCGGCCTGTACTGCAGCGCTGGAGCCGGTCGTCACACGCGAGATGTTCACGGTGAGGCCGTCGGCCGGGAGCGGCAGCGAGGTGCATTGGTCGGCGAACGGCCGTCCTGCACGGGCGAGCTCGGCAGCGAGCTGCGTCAGGTACTGCGGGACGACAAGGCCGGCGTAGTTGGCGGTGCTGCCGTCACGGTGCTCGACTGCCATCTCTTCACGGTGGCGCTCGAGGCGGGCCTGGGCGTCACGGTCGCCGTAGGTCTGCGCATGGTACATGTCCGAGAAAAAGCTGTGTGAGCGCTGCTCGGAGTAGGTGAGGGGTTCGCTGGTGACGTTGACGATGCCGGCAGCCGCACGCGACTCGGGCTCATCGGTCGCAGCGACCTCGGCACGAAGCTTCGCCGCTTCGAGGTTCTGCACCTGGATGGCACGCAGCTCGGTGATGCGCTCGTCGAGGGCATCGGCACGGGCCTTAAGATCGGCGAGGTTCTTGTCCTCGGCTTCGGTCAGGTCACGGGATTCGTCAGCAGCACGGGTGAGCACGCCGTCGACGGTTTCGCTGAGTTCTGCTCGTTCTTCGACGAGCTGGTCAAGCAAACGCACGGTTGCGCCTTTCTTGGTAGTGGTGGTGGTGTGTCGGGTGCTGGCAGGGTGCCCGTAGCTGGCGGGCGGCGCTTCCAGCGGCGCAACGTGGGTTTCGGGTAAATCTAGCACGCTCGTCGGCGTGCTTCGGTCATCTGTTTCGGTTTGGCGGCGTGCCCAGCGGGCTGCGCGCATGACGTCGCCGCTAATATCGCCGCCCCACAGCAGCCAGGCGACTTGCCCAGCTGTCGGTCGTTCGCTGTCGCCGGCCAGATACGCACGAGCTCGAGGTGAGTCCAGGTCGCCCTCATGGCGTGCGAACCACGGACCCATAAGGCGGGCCTTTTGGTCGCTGACGGTGCCCTCGGCCATTCTGCGGGCTGCTCGGACGGTCGACGCCTGGAGTCCGTCACCGGCGAACTCAAGCAGCCTGAGGCCTCGTTGGGCGTTGCGGCGAACGTAGGCAGGTGCCTCGGGCATTAGGCGAAAGCGCCTCGCCAGCGTGCCAGTCGTGGTGCGATCTCGGGGTCGTCTGCGTCGAAGTGACGCACAGCGAGCACTCGTGCGCCGTCGTAGGCTGGCTGCGCAACAAATCCGACGTGGTCCATGCGGGCCTCTACCCTGACGACGTGCTGCCCGGTGCCTCGTGTCTCGGTGCGGGAACGTACCGGGATAAAGCCGACCGAAAGGCCGGTGACCATGCCGTCATCGGCAAGGCTGAGCACTTCGGCTGCTCGTTCGGTGCGGGCCATGCGAAAGTCCATNACAAGGCCGTCGTTTGTGTTTTCGTAGCCGACCGAGGTGCCAACTGGCAGCGTCGATCGTGATTCGTGCTGCTGGTACAGCGGGATGCGGTCGCCACGTTCCTGCAGCGTCTTTGTAAATGCGCCACGCTCAAAGCTCTCGGTCAGGCCATTGGGCATGCGGTACTCGCCGGCCCACGGCACGACAATGCCAACTAGGTGCCGGAACCCGTCGTCATCGGTGCGTGTCTCGATGCCGTCAAAACTGATTGTGCGTGTTTCGATCTCGGTCACGTCAAACCCTCCAAAGCTCGGACCTCGTCGACTGTCATGAACCCGGCCCGCAGCGCTGTCTCATAGGCGTCGTATCGTGTTTGTGTGTCTGCTCGCAGCACAGCATCAAAGTTGAACACGGCCCGCTGACCTCGAGGCAGCAGCGTCGATAGCCCTTCCTCGATCTTGATTGCCAACGGCCGCAGCGTAAAGCGAACGAAAAACTGCGAGTCCTGCTGCACGTTGCTGTACGTCTTGGAATCTTGCGAGGGCACGCCGACGAGGTGCGGCGGCACACCAAACAGGGTGCACATCTGCTCGGCGTTGTAGCGCCGGCTGTCAAGCAGCTCCATGTCGACCGATGAGAACTCGAGCGGCTGGTATTTGACGCCGCCGGACAGCACAGCCGGGCCTCGTTGCCGGCCGCCGTTGCCAGCAATCCACGCCGCCTTCAGGTCTCGGGCCTGGTCGCTGGTGATCTCGTTTTCGCTGTGCAGCACGCCGTCGGGCAGCGCGCCGGTCGTGAACGCTTGTGCGGCGTACTGGTCGGCTGCGAGCGTTTGGGCGATGCTTTGCCGGTTGTAGTCGAGGGGGCCGTAGCCGANGACGTGACCGGGCAAGGTGAAGTTGCGGATGTGNAGNANGTCNTCGGGGTTGAGCGCGCCTCGAGCTGTGCGGTACTGCGGCCGGCCGTCTTGCANGAACACNTGGATGGCTTCGGGGTCGAGCAGNACGACGTTTTGCACGAAGCCGAGGCTGTTGCGGTTGCCAGCGAGCAGGTAAGCGTTGCCGTTCACCAGCAGCGACGTTGTGAGGGCTGCGATGAACTCGGAGCGGGTGCGGTCGACCTCGGGAGCGGACAGCAGCGCCGGCGTTTCGACCATTTCGCCGTTGCGCTCGGCGTGAACGGGCAGCGAGCCGATCTGGTCCGAGATCAGCGTCACGCACCTGTTTGCCACGACGTCAGACAGCAGCGTGTCTCGGGTCACCGACATCGGGCCGAACAGCGTCTGAGACGTGATGCTGCGGGCGGGCAGCTCGATCGTCGTCGCCCTCGTTTCGACGTTTCTGCGGATCAGGTCGCCAATCACGCTTCACCAGCCTCGAGGGCAGCGGACACGATGACGACGGCGACACCGACAGCGAACGCTGCCGGCCACGCTCCGAACTCCATCAGAACAGCGAAGATCGCCAGCAGCAGCCCGGCGACTTGAAGGGCGGCGTGAATCATCAAAACACCTGCGGGGTCGGTTTCGGCGCGANTGAGATNGCGCCCCATAGCGCAAGGCTAGCAGCCACTAGCGGCGTGATTGGGCTTTCCTCGCTTGTGCGTTTCCAGGCCCACCGGTCACCGAGCCGTCGGCGGGTCGCCGAGGCGACTGCGTCGGTCAGGATTGAGTCGCCGAGGTGGGCGAGTTTGCCGTCGACGATGGCGTCGTGCATGGTGGCGCAGCTGGCGCAGTAGTCACGGGCACCGACCTCGAGNGTGTTGAGGTGCTGCAAGTGTGGCAGCAGCGAACCAGCGGCTGCGCCAGCGTCAATGACGATTGTTGCGCCCCAGCGTTGTGCGAGCTCGGCGAGGCGTGCGGGNACCCAGCCGACACCNGGCCGGTGGTCGACGATCTCGGTGAGATACCGGTCGCCAGTCTGCGAAGCNATNGCNATTGTCGACCAGTCTCGCATNGGGCTGACGTCGACGCCGAGGGCGAGCTTGTCGCCGTGCGGCAGGTCGTGCTCTTCGAGCTGTGCGAACACGGCCAGGTCGAGGGCGTAGTCGCCGGCCTCCAGGGGCCATCGATTGAGTATCTCTCGGTCGAACAGTTCGGTGGTCATGGTGCCGTGGAAGTCCTTGACGGCTGCCATTGTGACGCCTTTGTCCTCGGCTAGCGTCGGGATCGCTGCCAGCCACGTTTCGGGGTCGTCGGGGTCGGCGTCGTCGGCTGCGGCCCATTCGAACCAGGCCAGCGAGGGCGAGTCACCAGCCCGGCCGAGGTCGCGGTAGTGGCGCAGCAGCTGCGACTGGCTTGTGCCGGCGTTTGAGGCGAGCCACATTTGCGACGACGGCCTCGTCGACATTGTCGGGCCGAGGGCACCGACGAGCTCCAGCGGATGCGCCAGGGCCTCGTCAATGACGACTAGGTCGAGCGACAACCCTCGGGCTCCGTCTTTCGAGGGGGTGACCACACGGAACGACGCGCCATTTGACATGGTCAGGCATTCGCTGCCGTTGGCGAGCCGGAGCTGTTGGAACCGTGAGCCAAGGCCGGGCCGCAGCATCTCCACAGTTTCTTGAAACTTGAGGCGTGCGCCGCCTCGGTCTTGGGCGGTGTAGGCGACATGGCCGCCGGCGAGCAGCTCCAGGCCGATACGGGCCGACAACAACGCCGTTTTGCCGTTCTGCCGACCGACCGACAGGCCTACCGTGCGGCGCTTGTACCGGCCGGCCTCGTCGACCTCGAGGGCCACGTCAGCGACCTGCCGCTGCCAGCCGAACAACTCCAGCCCCATGAGCTCGGCCACCTGGGCGAGATAGTGCCCTCGGCTCGGTGAATCGCTCGCTGGCGTAGCGTGCAAAGCCGCCGGGTAGCTCATCGGACGTGGCCCAGGTTGCGCAATGCGTTAACGCACTCGTGACCCATCGCTGCAAAGAACACTGGCATGAAGATGCTGTGGTCGTTTGCAAACTTGAACGGGCGTGCCAGATGGATGCCGTCAGCACGCTCGAACATCTCGACTGTCCAGTTTGCTTTTGAGACCTGCATGAGTGCGACGCCGTTGCCATGATCGAGGAAGCGCTGCGCCCACGGTGTGCAGTTGCTGTAGGGCGGGTTCATCCAGACCCGGCCGTGCCACGGTTGACAAAGTGCGTCGTCCGCTTTTGTAAAGTATCGCTTGGCCGGGATGTATGGGATGCCGCCTGGCGGTGCAGCGACGTCAAGGTCAAACGTCAGCCCGAGCTGATCAAAGACCCAGCGAGGCGTGTAGACGTCATCGCTCGTCGCTTCGGCCTGTTCCTCGCCGAACAGCACAGATTGGCGTGCGATAGCCGTCATATGGCTTTCAATGCGTTCTCAAGCGAAGCCAGGGCATCCTCGTGCGGAATCGAGAGTTCTTTGCAGGATTGAAGCAAAACCGCCGCAATCTGCGGGATTTGCCCGGCACCATCAGCGCCGGCTTCGATCGCATCCCAACGATCAGCTAACCCTCGACATGTCTCAACTGTCACCGGGTCGCCCTCGGCAGTCTCGAGGTACGTTTCGACAGCTTGTCGGTGTCGGCCCATCTCACCATCTCCTCGACGTCACGGGTTTCGGCTTCTTGCGTTGTGCGGACAGCCGGCCGCCACGGGATGCATTGCACGGCCCGCAGCTCGGGACGTACTGCCCGACCCACTCGCCAGGCGGGAACGCTGCTAACGGCGGG
>FUFK010052005.1_pt1 | contig 15667 bp, 14 predicted proteins | sample 1021851 | NCBI WGS metagenome assembly FUFK01 (sample SAMEA51879418, study PRJEB19060) | metagenome | reverse complement strand
TTTCTTTGCGTCTTTTGGAGCATCTTCAGGTTTTGCACCTTGTTGTGATTTATAGATTGCTTCACCTAATTTCATAGATGCCTGAACTAAATCTTGTGTCTTCTTTTTAATTTCTTCAACTTCGGTTCCTTTAAGGGCATTTCTTAGATTTGCAGATGCATCTTCAATAGCTTTCTTATCTGAGTCTGAAACCTTGCTTCCATGCTCTTTTAAATTCTTTTCAGTTGAGTGTATTAATGTATCTGCTTGATTTCTTGCATCTACAGCTTCTCTTTTTTTCTTATCTTCTTCCTTATTAGATTCTGCATCTTTTACCATTTGATTAATTTCTTCGTCACTTAATCCTCCAGATGCTTGAATTTGAATTTTTTGTTCTTTGCCAGTTCCTTTGTCTTTAGCTGATACATTTACTATACCATTTGCATCAATATCAAATGTTACCTCAATTTGCGGAACACCCCTTGGTGCTGGAGCTATACCAACTAATTCAAAATTTCCTAAAACTTTGTTATCTGACGCCATTTCCCTCTCACCCTGAAGAACTCTGATTGATACAGCAGGTTGATTGTCTTCAGCGGTTGAAAATACTTGGCTTTTTTTTGTTGGAATTGTTGTATTTTTATCAATTAATTTTGTTGAGACACCACCCAATGTTTCTATTCCTAAAGATAGTGGAGTTACATCTAAAAGTAAGACATCTTTTACGTCACCTTGTAACACACCTGCTTGAATTGCGGCGCCCATAGCAACAACTTCGTCAGGATTTACAGATTTGTTTGGATCTTTTCCAAAGAAGTTTTTTACTTCTTCTATAACTTTTGGCATTCTAGTCATACCACCAACCAGAACTATTTCATCTACTTCGCTGGCAGATAAGCCTGCATCTTTTAGAGCAGTCTTGCATGGTGGTATTGTTCTTGAAATCAGATCTTCGACTAATGCCTCCAATTTAGCTCTAGTCATTTTCAAGTTAATATGTTTTGGTCCAGTTTTATCAGCAGTAATAAATGGAAGATTTATCTCAGTTTGTGTTGCAGATGATAATTCTATTTTTGCTTTTTCCGCAGCTTCTTTTAATCTCTGCAAAGCTAATTTATCTGATTTTAAATCAATACCGTTTTCCTTTTTAAATTCCGAAAGCAAATATTCTACAATTGCATTATCAAAATCCTCTCCACCTAAAAATGTATCACCATTAGTTGATTTTACCTCGAATACGCCATCGCCTAATTCTAGAATTGAAACATCAAATGTTCCACCGCCTAGATCGTACACTGCTATTTTTTTATTAGCTTTTTTATCTAAACCATAAGCTAGAGATGCTGCTGTTGGCTCATTTATAATTCTTAAAACCTCAAGGCCAGCTATTTTACCTGCATCTTTAGTGGCTTGTCTCTGAGCATCATTAAAATATGCTGGAACGGTAATAACTGCTTGTTTTACTTCTGAACCTAAATATTTTTCTGCCGTCTCCTTCATCTTTTGCAGTGTAAAAGCTGAAATTTGTGATGGCGAATATTTTTGCCCTTTTGCCTCAATCCATGCATCACCTTTATCAGAGTTCACTATTTTAAAAGGTGCAGTCTCTACATCTTTTTTAACTGTTGGATCTTCAAAATTTCTTCCAATTAATCTTTTAACTGCAAATATTGTATTTTCAGGGTTTGTAACAGCTTGCCTTTTTGCCGGCTGACCTATTAATTTTTCACCTTCATCTGTAAATGCTACAACTGAAGGCGTTGTTCTTGCTCCTTCAGCATTTTCTAAAACTTTTGCCTGTGTTCCCTCCATAACTGCAACACAAGAATTGGTTGTACCTAAATCTATTCCTATAACTTTGCTCATATATTTTCCTATTAGTTGCTCATATAAGTGCTAATTTTACAACTACAACCATTATATATAATTAATTTTTTACCTCTTTTTCCTGATTTTCGTGGTTTTTTTGATTATTCTGTTTCTCATCAACTTTTTTTTTAGATACAGCTACCAATGAAGGTCTTAGTAGCCTATCCTTCATCATAAAACCTTTTTGAATTTCTTGAACTATTGTCCCTTGATCTTTTGTATCATCTTCAACTTCCATCATAGCTTGATGTAAATTTGGATCTAATTTTTCATTAATTGCTTTAATTGGTTCAATGTTATTTTTTTTGAAAATTGAAATCATGTCTTTGTTAATAATATCAATATGCTCTATTAATTTTTTTAGTGTGTCTTTATCTTTTATAGTTTCATCACTTTCCAGTGTTTGTTTTGATCTCTCTAAATTATCTAAAAGATTAAGTGTTTCCCTTGCAAATGAAAATCCACCATATTCAAAAGCTTCATCTTTCTCTTTTTCAAATCTCCTCCTTTGATTTTCCATTTCGGCAAATGTTCTAGCAACTTTATCTTTAAGGTTTGTAATTTCATCTTCAGGCGAAAGCTGTTCTATTTCTTCTTTTTTTTCAGTCTCCTCTGTAGCCTGCTCGTTTGTGCTTGGCTCTAAGTTTTCATCTTTTAAATTTTGATCTTTCTTATTCTGTGATTCTTCTTTTTCCATTACAGTCTATATGGTAAGAAATTCATAAAATTCTAGATGTTAAAAAAAAAAATTAAAGAAATTGTAGTAGGGTCAAATAATGAGGGAAAAATAAAAGAAATAAAAGATTTACTGCCAAAATACTATATTATTACCTCTCCAAAAGACTATGGTCTTAAAAGCCCTAAAGAAAATGGAAATACTTTTCTAAAAAATTCTTTAATAAAAGCCAAGTATTTCTCAAAAAAAACAAAAAAAATTTGCATTGCAGATGACTCTGGGCTTGAAATTGATTTGTTAAATAATCAACCAGGCATTTATTCTGCAAGATGGGGTGGAAATAAAGGTGATTTTAATTTGGCAATATCCAAAGTATATAAAAAGCTATCGAAGACAGATAAAAACTGGCAGTCAAAAAAAATTAAAGCAAGATTTATTTGCGCACTGACTATTTATGGATTAAAGAAAAATCCAATACAATCTATAGGAACTGTAAACGGTAGAATTTCTAAAAAAAAAATTGGTAATAAAGGTTTTGGGTATGATCCAATTTTTATACCTGAAAATAATAGATTTACTTTTGGTCAAATGAGTCAAAAGTTAAAATTTAAAAATGATCATCGCGCAAAAGCTTTTAAAAAAATTAAAAGATTTCTTTAAAACTCCTATCTTCTATGCTGTAAAAATTTAGTTGATGTGTAATTGTTTTTTTATTTATCTCAAATATACCAATTTTTCCTTTGAATTTATTTTTTTTAAAAAATAAATTCTCATCACTTTTAAAATCATTGTTTATCATCAAATAATATACCAATCCAACTAGGTCATAACTTAAAAAAGAAATTTGGTTTGGAATACTTTTAAAATTTTTATAATACTCTTTTTGGAATATTTCAAAATTATCTTTATTTATTGACGGAAAATAAATTGGATGCAATGAGATTTCTTTTAAGAGGGATTCGTCAAACCATTGATTTAAAGTAATATATTTTATCCTTTTTGATGATACATCTGTATAAAGTAATGACGTAGCAACACTTTTGAGACTTTCACTAAAATCAGCAATTATAACAGAATCAAAATTAATAAATCCCAATGTATCCTTTTTTTTTAATTCATCAATTTTTTTCTTTTTATTTAAAATATTTGAGCTCTCAATCTTTTTAATTTCATTTTTCAAATTTTGTTTTCTTTGTTGATATCTTGTTAGATTTTCGATTTGCTTGGTCAACAAAGTTGGATCTTTACTATAAATATATTTTTCTTTTAAATCCAAATTAGATTTGATGATAGCATCCTCTATCTCTCTTTTATATTCCGTTTCTGGAATTAAAAAGATTGTATTCTCTAAATTGTTCATCTCAATATATTTTTTAATAGTATTAATTTGTGATAATGCATTTACACCTGCCGATATAACGTTTTTAGGATTATTTCTTGTTTTATTTGTAAAAGATAAAAAGGTTACGTTATCCAATTCGTCTAAATATTTATTACTTTCGTTAAAAACAGGACCAATGATTATATTAATACCTTTCTCATAAAGCTCTTTTGAAGCTTTTAATGTATCTATTGGATTAGCTTTTGTGTCTTTAGGAATAATTGTAATCCTGTTGTCATTAATTTCTTTTAAAGCCATTTGAGTTGACTTTAATATTGATTTTCCAATGTAAGAATACTCACCTGTTAGTGGGACTATTAAACCAACTTTAATTCTTTCTTCTGAGATTGCATCATGTTGTATGAAAACGATTATAAGAAAAACTTTTAAAATTATGGTATATATTTTATTCATTAGTTCTAAATGTACAAATTTGAAATAAATGATAATTTAAAACCTGGGCTATATTGTGTTTCTACTCCAATTGGGAATTTAGGAGATATAACTTTTAGGGCATTATATATCTTAGAAAAATCAGACATTATTTTGTCAGAAGATACAAGAGTTTCTAGCAAACTTTTAACCAAGTTTGGCATAAAGAATAAATTATTGTCTAACCATAAATTTAACGAGAAGAAAAATATCAAACATATATTAAATTCATTAAAAAATAATAATATTATATCAATTATATCTGATGCAGGCACACCTACAATTTCTGATCCAGGAGGAATTTTAATAAATGAGTGTATTAAAAATAACATTGATGTATTCCCTGTTCCAGGACCATCCGCTGCTACCGCTGCTATTTCTGTAAGTGGTTTTTCTGATAATTTCTTATTTTGTGGTTTTCTCCCTGAAAAAAAAAAAGAACTTGGAAAACTTTTTGAAAAAATTTCAAGCTTAAATTATTCAGTAGTTTTCTTCATTTCACCTAAAAAAATTAAAAAAATTCATAATCAAATTCAAAAGTATTTTGGTGAAAGAGATATTCTAATAACAAGAGAAATAACCAAGCTGCATGAGGAATATGTAAGAGACAAGGTTAAAAACCTTGACCAATTAAATATATCTACAAAAGGTGAAATGACAGTAGTTATATCTCAAAATTTAAATTTACAAAATAAGTTACAAGTAATCGAAGAATCAGTTAAAAAAAAAATTATTAAACTTTTAAAAAAAATGTCAATTAAAGATATAACTTCTAAGATAAGTAGAGAAAGTAATATATCAAAAAAAGTTATTTATGATTTTTGTTTAAAGAAAAAAAATGAAACTTAAAAAATTCACATTAATAATCTCATTTTTATTAATCACAGGGTGTGTCGGCTATTCTTCAACTGGAGTTTTAGGAACTGGAGTTTCTATAGCTATGGACCCAAGAACAATTGGAACACAAATTGATGACTCTTTAATGCAAAAAAATCTTAGAACAAAATTAATACTAATGGATAAAGGGTATTTGCTTAGTGTAAAATCCAAAGTATTAGATGGAAGAATCTTTATAACAGGAAAAGTTAATACAGTTGAAGAAAAGTTAAAAATTACAAAATTAGGATGGGAAATAAAAGGTGCAAGATCTGTCAAAAATGATTTAAAAATTAAAGAAGAGTTCAACTTTAAACAAACCGCAAAAGATGTACTGATAACTTCACAATTAAGAACCGCTCTTATAACAAATAAAAAAATTAAGTCTGCAAATTATGATATCGATACTTATAAGAAAATTATTTATATTTATGGAATATCCCAAAATGAAGAAGAGAGAGCTGAGGTCATAAACGAAGCCAAGCAAGTCCTAGATGTTGAAGATGTTGTTACTAGCATTTTTCTAGTAGAGGACCTTAGAGTAGTAAAAAATTAATTTGTTTTTTTGTAATTAATGACACCTGCTGAATATGCTGCAACAGATGCTAAATTTAATATGTCGGATGTTGATGATCTTAAGGGCGCAATTTCAATTGCTTGACCTAAACCAATTAATAGTGGTCCAATAACTTTAGCACCACCTAATGTTTTCATTATTTTATAAGTTATAGCAGCGCTATGTTGTCCAGGCATTATTAATATATTTGCATTACCAACAATCTCAGAGAATGGATAAAGCTCTTTATACTCATCACTTAAAGCTACATCAGGCTGCATATCTCCATCAAACTTAAAGTTAACCTTTTTATTTTTTAAAATTTCTACAGCATCTCTTATATGTTTAGTTCTAGCTGTAATTGGTTGACCAAATGTTGAGTGTGAAAGAAAAGCAACTCTTGGTTCAAAACCAAATAATTTTGCAACTCTAGATGCAGAAATAGCTATTTCAGATAGTTGTTCAGATGTTGGATATTCATGAACACTTGTATCCGCGATAAATACTGTTTTGCCCTTATTAACAATCATGTTCAATCCAAACATAATTTCTCCAGGTCTTGCATCTATAACCTTTTTTACTTTATCAAGTGATTGCCCATACCGTCTTGAGTTTCCTGTGACCATTGCATCAGCATCTCCACAAGCTACCATACACGATCCCCAAATAACCCTATCATTTCTTACCATTTTATCACAATCTCTCTCTAGAAGACCTTCTTTTCTTTGAAGCTTTTTAAATAAGTAATTCACATATTTTTTTCTTTTGTCACTTAAAGTGGAGTTTACAATTTCAATATCAAAGTTTTCTCCGTAACCAATCTCTTTAAGTTTTTCTTTAACTACTTTTTCTTTAGCTACCAAAATAGGCGTACCCAACCCACTATTTTTAAATGCTATTGCAGCTTTTAAAGTGTTTTCATCTTCACCATCTGCAAAGACAACTATTTTATTTGTTTTTTTTATTTGACTATTTATTCCTTGCATAATTGTTACTGAGGGATCAAGTCTTTGTTTTAATTGCTCGGAATATTGTTCAAAATTTTCAATTTTTTTTCTAGCAACACCAGATTTTATAGCAGCTTTTGCTACAGCTACTGGTATTACACTTATTAGTCTTGGATCAAAAGTAGATGGAATAATATATTCTCTTCCATAATTTGGCCTTTCACCACCCATTGCAGCCGCAACTTCGTCAGGTACAAATTCTCTAGCGAGTGAAGCAATGGCATTAGCTGCTGCAACTTTCATTTCTTCATTAATAGTTTTTGCTCTAACATCTAAGGCTCCTCTAAATATATATGGAAATCCAATTAAATTATTTACTTGGTTTGGATAATCAGATCTACCTGTTGCTATAATTGCATCATTCCTTACTTCTTCTATATCTTCTGGTTTTATTTCAGGGTCTGGATTTGCGCAGGCAAATATTATTGGATTTTTTGCCATCTTTTTAACCATACTTTTCTTTACAACACCAGCTGCAGATAATCCTAAAAATACATCTGCATTTTTCATTGCATCATCCAAACTTATATCTTTTGTCTCTACTGCAAACTCTTTTTTCCAAGAGTTAATATCTTTTCTCTTTTTATTTATGACACCTTTTGTATCCAACATTTTGATATTATTTTTTGGAATACCGGTACTTCTAAATAATTTTGCACATGCCATAGCTGCAGCCCCAGCTCCATTGATTACTATTTTAATTTTTTTTAAGTTCTTTTTTGCAATATCTACTGCATTTATTAATGCAGCTGTTGTTATAATTGCTGTTCCATGTTGATCGTCATGAAATACAGGAATATCTAAAATTTTCTTTAATTCCTCTTCAATTATAAAACAGTTTGGAGCTGCAATGTCTTCAAGATTTATACCACCAAAACTTTTTGCAATATGCTTAATGGAATTAATAATTTCTTTTGTATCCTCTGTATCTATTTCTAAATCTATCGAATCAATATCCGCAAATCTTTTAAATAGAACTGCTTTTCCTTCCATTACTGGTTTTGATGCTATTGCACCCAAATTTCCGAGTCCCAATATTGCTGAGCCATTACTAATAACTGCAACTAAGTTTCCTTTGGTGGTATATTCATAAGCTAACTCTGGATTATCAGCTATTGCCTTTACAGGAGCTGCAACACCAGGAGAATAAGCTAAAGCTAGATCTCTCTTAGTTGTGACTGGCTTAGATGAAACGATCTCTATTTTGCCAGATTTATCAATTGTATGAAAATCTAAAGCTTCTTTATCAGAATAATGTTCAATTTTGTTTTTTTTCATATTTTGTTTAGATATACAAAAGGATTAAGTTACTAATATGATTTATGAATTTAATTAAGTCAACAGGCACATTTAGTCTGTTTGTTATACTAAGTAGAATTTTAGGATACATAAGAGACTTTTTCATAGCCATTTATCTTGGTTCGGGACCAATTGCTGACGCTTTCTTTGTAGCTTTTAGAATACCAAACACTTTTAGAAGATTATTTGCAGAAGGTACTTTTAATGCAGCATTTGTTCCATCTTACACAACAGAACTTTTATCTAGTAAAAAAAAAGCACAAAGGTTTGCAAATTCAGTATTCAATTTATTGATGTTAGCGCTCTTAACTTTAACAATATTAATTGAGATTTTTATGCCGAGTTTTATAAAATTAATAGCACCTGGATTCTCAGAAATAGATGAGAAGTTCAAATTAGCAGTTGATTTAACAAGAATTACTTTTCCATTTTTATTTTTTATTAGTATAGCTTCTTTTTTTTCTGCAATTTTAAATTCTCACAATAAATTTGCTGCAGCTGCTGCTGCGCCACTTATTTTAAATATAATATTAATAATATGCTTTCTTATTATAAAAAAAGATATCGATTTAGTTTATTATTTAAGTTATGCAATAACATTAGCCGGAATTATACAATTTATATTTTTAATTATTTTCACTAGAAAATATTTTTATCCAAGCTTTAACTTTAACTTCCAATTAGATAATAAAATAAAATTATTTTTTAAGAAGCTTTTGCCAAGTATATTTTCGTCTGGAGTTACTCAAATTAATATATTAGTTGGAACAATAATTGCTTCTTTCCAAGCAAGTGCAGTTTCATATTTGTATTATGCAGATAGAATATATCAAATAAACTTAGCTATAGCAGGAATTGCAATCGGTATAATTATTTTACCCAACTTAAGCAGATATATTAAGAGTAAAAACAAATCAAAATTAGAAATTCTACAAAATAAGTCTTTAGAGTTGAGTTTATTTTTAAGTCTTCCTGCTACACTTGCATTAATTTTTGCTTCTGAAGAAATTGTTTCTGCACTTTTTGGATATGGATCTTTTAAAGAAGAAAGTGTTAAAAATTCAGCGCTAGCATTATTTTATTTTGCTTTAGGTCTTCCTGCATTTTCCGTTATTAAAATATTTTCAAGTTTTATATTTGCTAGAAATGATACCAAAACACCTTTTTACTTTTCACTAATTTCTGTAATTTTGAATATTGTTATTAGTTTATCTTTATTTAATAAATTAGGTTTTATTATAATTCCTATAGCAACAACTATTTCCTCATGGTTGAACGGATTTTTATTGTTGATATTTGTTTTAAGTAAAAATTACTTTAATTTTAATAATTCTTTTTTCAAACAGCTCTTTAAAATATTTATTGCGAATCTAATTTGTCTAGGATTATTTAAACTGTTATTAAATTATTTGAGTGATTATTTTATATTTTCAAATAGTTACAAATTTTTAGCGATTATATTATTAGTTCTTTTGACATTTACTTTTTATTTGTTGATTTCAATACTCATTAAGGCCTTTAAAATATCTGATATTAAATTAAAGTATTAAATTATGTCAAAAAAAATTTTTTCTGGAGTGCAACCAACAGGAAATTTGCATCTTGGAAATTATATAGGTGCTATAAAAAACTTCGTTGACCTGCAAAATAATAAAGATAATGATTGTATTTTCTGTGTTGTGGATCTTCACGCCATAACTGTAATGCAAGATCCTAAAGAATTAAAAAATAACATTAGAGAAACAGCCGCAACATTTATTGCAAGCGGTATTGATCCAAATAATAGTATAATATTTAATCAATCTTTAGTTCCCGCACATTCAGAAGGTTCTTGGATTTTAGGATGTATCGCCAGAATGGGATGGCTCAATAGAATGACACAATTTAAAGAGAAAGCTGGAAAAGACAAGGAAAAAGCTAGTGTTGGTTTATATATTTATCCAGTTCTAATGGCCTCCGATATTCTTTTATATGATGCCACTCATGTGCCAGTCGGAGATGATCAAAAACAACATCTAGAACTATGTAGAGATATAGCTCAAAAATTTAATAACGAATATAAATGTCCAGATCTCCTAAAACCTCCTGAGCCTCTCATACAAAAACATTTTTCAAGAATAATGAGCTTAAAAGATGGCACAAAAAAAATGAGCAAGTCAGATATCGCTGAAGGAAGCAGGATCAATTTAACAGATAACGAGGATCAAATTGTTAACAAAATAAAAAAAGCAAAAACAGATAATCATACTTTACCTGGTAATGAAAATGGACTTAAAGGAAGACCTGAGGCAGAAAATTTGTTGGGTATTTACTCTAGTTTGAGTAATCAAAATATTACTGAATCATTAAATGAATTTGAGGGAAAAAATTTTTCTGATTTAAAAAATAAACTATCTGAAATAATTGTGACTAAACTGTCTCCTATATCAAAAGAAATACAAAAATTGTTGTCAGATAAAAATTATATAGATCAAATTTTAGAGGATGGAGCAGCAAAAGCGCATGATATTTCCTCTAAAAAAGTAAAAAAAATAAAAGAAATAGTTGGTTTTTAATCATTTAATATTTTGAAATAAACATTATATAAAACTCATGTTTATACAAACTGAAAATACACCGAACCCAAATTCATTAAAGTTTCTACCTGGTAGGAAGGTATCAAAGAACGGCCCTTTAGAGATTTTAAATCAAGAAGATACAAATAATTCATTGATAAAGAACTTATTACAGATAAATGGAGTAACTGGAGTATTTTTAGGGGAAGATTTTTTTTCGATAAACAAGGAAGAGAATAAAAAATGGGAAGATATTCAGCATATTGTTATATCTTACGTAAACGAGCACTATGCGAATGGTAATACTTGCATTATTGATAAAATAAATGAAGAAGAGCAAAACAAAAATTATTCAGAGATTGAAAAAAAAATAATAAGTATTTTAGACTCCAAAATAAGACCTGCTGTTGCAAGAGATGGAGGAGATATAAAGTTCCAAGAATTCAAGGATGGAAAAGTTAAAGTTTTATTAAAGGGCAGTTGTTCAGGCTGTCCATCTTCAACTCTCACTTTAAAAAAAGGTGTAGAAAACTTACTTTGTCATTATATACCTGAAGTTAAAGAAGTTTTAGCTGTATAAATAATTAATAATAATTATATTGAAACTAATGGTTAGACGTACAAAAAATAAAATTATTAAACAGAAACGAAAGAAAAATAATATATTTAGATTTTCAGTAATCAGTCTTTTAGTGATTTTCTCATTTTTTACATTACCTTCTATAAATATTTTTTTAGATAAAAATTTTAATTTCAAAAAATCTGTAATCTCAAATGCTGGCGTAAATTTTGACCAAGAACTAGAAAAAAGAAAAAAAATCCTTGATGGAGATAAAGAAACTAAAACAAAAATACTTAATCTGAAAAATATTTTTGCTGATATTGATTTTTTCAGTACAGATGATGAGGGCCAAAATTCAATAAGATTTGATGCAAGAACAATTGAGCAATTGTTTATAGATACAAATTATAATCTTGAAAGAGTTAGAGAGACTAAGTTAGTGAATATAGGTAATAAAATTGATCATCTTCCAAAAGAGATTAAAAGCATTGAAAACTCAAAAAAAAGAAAAAAACTATTTATCCAAATAGTTTTGCCATTAATCGTAGAAGAGAATGCTAAAATTCGACTTGATAGAAAGGAATTATTTAGAATATTGGGCAAAAATATTAATACTCAAAAAGAAAAGAGTTGGTTAAAAGAAAAATTTAAACAATATGGTTTAAGAGATGGAGATTTTTATTCTTTGAAAGTTAGAATGGATGAAATACCTGTATCCCTAGCACTTGCTCAAGCTGCTAAAGAAACCGGATGGGGTACATCGAGATTTGCACAAGAGGGTAATGCATTATTTGGACAATGGACATGGAATGGTGAAGGAATTAGACCAGCAGGTGTGGATAAAGATGCAAAACACAAAGTTGCGAAATTTGCAGTCCTTAAAGCATCAGTTAGAGCATATCAGCGAAATTTAAATACTCATAGCAGTTATATCGAATTTAGAAAAGAAAGAGCAATTCAAAGGGACAACGATGAAAAATTAGACAGTTTAAAGCTGGTAAATTATTTAGATAAATATGCAGAGACAGGGCAACAATACATTGACGTGTTAAAACAAATTATAAAGCAAAATTCTCTTACGGATTTTGATGATGTAAATGTAATGCCTACGAGTAATAAGACTAAAAAATTAATTTAATTTTGAACAAATTGGAAACCTGAAAATCTCCACCCATTTTCATCTTTTAAAGAACAGTTAATTCTCCCTCTTCTTTCAATAAATTTTTCTGAAAAATTAATATTTAATATATTGTCGTTCAAGATAATTTTTGTTTTTCTCCATTTTGAACCTTCATTTGAAAAGCAATTAATATTTTCTAAATTTTTTTGATCTTCGAAAAATTCTATCATCATTTTAGGTGGGTTTTCTCCGTCATTCATAAATTTGTTTTCAGGTTTAATAATTTTATACTGAAGTGGCAAATAAGATATTACTTCTTTAAATCTTTTTATTTCTCCATATTTTTCGTTTATAGGGAATCTTGGTAGCTCATATCTATCTTTATTTAAATCAATAACACCTGAATGTTGGCCAAATGCAAATTCAAAATTGTTTGCAATATAATTTTTCTGCTCTAAATTATATTCACCAAAGGGATAAGAAAAATAAATTGGATTATATCCCAATTTATTTTTAAAAATTTTAATTGATTCCTCAATATCTTCTACAAACTTTTGAAAAGCAAATTTAGTTAAATAATCGTGAGAATGTGAATGATTACCAATGTATGCAAAGTTCTCTTTTTCTACTTCTTTTATTTGTTCCCAACTCATATATCCTTTATTCCCAACCGCCTCTGTCGAGACAAATAAAATAAAAGGAATTTTTTCCTGTTTTAAGATTGGCCATGCATTTTCATAGAAAGATGTAAATGCATCATCAATAGTTAATAAAATTTTTTTTTGTTTTTTAACCTTTTCAAAATTTATTGAAAATTCACCAGGATTATAAAAATTTAAATTATTTTCCTTTATTAAATTAATATGTTTTTTAAATATATCTAATCTTATATTTGTTGATGGATACCTATTTTCTTCAAATCTGTGATACATAATTGCCAAAACTCCTTGTTCATTCTTAAAATATTTTTTATTTACTACTTCAGCTTTAACGTTTAAAAAAATAATAAAAAAAATGAATACTTTAGTTATTAATGCTGCAGATGATAAAATTTTATTTTCTCTCATAACGAACTTAGAATCTTATACTACCGCTCATACAAACAGTAGAGAAAATTTTGATAAAATAATGATATTAATTTTGAATTTTCTTAAAGAGCATGATTCAAATTTAGATAAAATAAGTGAAATATTTGTAAACCAAGGTCCTGGGAAAATCTCAAGCATTAGAAATTCGATAGCAATTGCTAAAGGCATTGCTTTCGCAAAAAATATTGATTTATATGGATTTTTGAGTGAACATTTAACTGATAAAGATGTAAATCAGTTAGTAAAAACTGATAAAAAAAACTTTACAAATATTAATTTGATTAAACCCCTTTACTCGAGTTAAAATATATTATGCTAGAAACTATTGAAGAAAAATGCCAAAAAAATGGTGTAAAACTTACAGATCAAAGAAGGATAATCGCAAGAGTAATATCCGAATCTAAAAAAACATATGGAGAGTCTGACCATCCAGATGTTGATGAATTATATAATAGAGTTTCTCAAATAGATTCTAAAATTAGTATTGCTACTGTTTACAGGACAGTTAAGCTTTTTGAGGAAGCAGGTATATTAACAAAACATGATTTTAAATCTGGAAAGGCAAGATATGAATTAAATGATGATCATAATCATTTGATTGATATAAAAACTGGAGAGATAATAGAATTTGTTGATGAAGAAATCGAAGAATTACAAAAAAAAATTGCTGATAAATACGGTTATAAGCTTGTTGATCATAAATTAGAACTATACGGTATCAAAAAAAAATAATTCATGCATAAGAAGGTTTTTATAAAGACATTTGGTTGTCAAATGAATGAGTATGATTCTAATAGGATATACGATGCTGTTAGGTCGATAGGTTATAATAAAACTGAAAACCAAGAAGAGGCTGATTGTTATATTTTAAATACTTGTCATATTAGAGATAAAGCTAAAGATAAAGTTTATCATGAGATTGGGAGAGTAAAAAAATTATATAAAGACAAAAAAAAACCAATTATGGTTGTAGCAGGTTGCGTTGCACAAGCTGAAAATACTGAGATGCTTAATAGAGAGAAATATATAGATTTAGTTATAGGTCCTCAATCTTATCAAAAAATAAATAATCTTTTGAAAAACTTTGAAAAAGAAAATAAAGTTGAAGAAACTGAATTCGACTCAGTTTCAAAGTTTAGGTACTTCGATAATATTAAAAATAACAATACCAATGTTTCATCTTTTTTAACGATTCAAGAAGGTTGTGATAAGTTCTGTCACTTTTGTGTTGTTCCTTATACTAGAGGACCNGAGTATTCTAGACCATTCAAAAGCATTATTGATGAAGCTGAGAGATTGATAAAGAATGGATCTAGAGAAATAACTTTTCTTGGTCAAAACGTAAATGCATATTCTTATAAAGACGGATCTAGGGAGTACCGACTTTCAGATCTTATAAATACACTCAGCAAATATTCCGAAATAAGTAGAATTAGGTATACCACATCTCATCCAAGAGANATGACAGATGATCTTATTGAATGTTATAAAAANTCAAAAAAATTAATGCCTTTTGTTCATCTACCAATTCAAAGTGGTTCTGACAGAATACTAAAAATGATGAACAGAAAGCATACTGTAAAATATTATATAAATATTTATGAAAAATTAATTAAAATTAATCCTGATATAAAATTTTCTAGCGATTTTATTATTGGATACCCCGGAGAAACAGAGAATGATTTTAAAGAAACCATAAATTTAATTAATAAAATTAAATTTATCAATTCATTCTCTTTTATTTTTAGTCCAAGACCAGGAACAAAGGCTGCAGAATTAGAGATTACTGATAAAGATAAACTTAAAAATAGGCTGATAACTATCCAAGAAAAATTATTTAGCAATCAAATAGAATTGAATAAATCNTTAGAAGGTAAAACTNTAGAGGTACTTGTAGAAAATAAACTTAAAAACCAAAATAAATTTTTTGGAAGAAATAAATTTTTAAATTCAGTAATTTTTGATGGTAATGAAAGTCATATTGGNAAATTAATTAAAGTTAATATCGAAAAAAGTAATCAAAATTCTTTATTTGGTAAAGTAACAGATAAAATGAAAGCAGCATAATTTGAAAAATTTTGCAAAATCAAAAATTAATCCTGATTTAAAATATGTATATTCAGAAAATAATGCCTTAAGTATTGTATTTCAAAGCAATGAATTACTTCTAGGTGTTTTAGGAGAATTTAATAATAACTTAAAAGAATTAGAAAAAATTACAAATACTAGTATTTACTCTAGAGGAAACTCAATTTTATTAAAAAATA
>FUFK010045287.1_pt1 | contig 15668 bp, 16 predicted proteins | sample 1021851 | NCBI WGS metagenome assembly FUFK01 (sample SAMEA51879418, study PRJEB19060) | metagenome | reverse complement strand
ACAGATAGAATAACAGAAATTGCAGACACTTTTACTGCTCATAATTTAGAAATGATTGCTGCTGAGGATGTAAAAAAAAGAAAATGGATGAAACTTTTTGCTTTAACCGCAATAGGTCCACTTTCAGCTATTTTTGATCTACATCATACTGATCTTTACATAAATAATAATGCCAACGACTTTTCTAGAAGTTTAGGAAAAGAGATAATTTTAGAAACAAGATACGTTGCTTTAGCAGATGGTGTTAATGTTTCTGAAGATGAGTGTTTATTTATGTTTAATAAAATTGTTGACTCAAAACAAACAAATAAGTCTTCAATGGCTTTTGATGTACTATATAAAAGAAAAACTGAAATTGATTTCATAAGTGGNGCNGTATCTAAAATAGGAAAAAAACATGGAATAGCNACACCNTTAAATGANCTTATGTACAAAATGATTANAGTAAAAGAGGGTATGTACAGCTAAATGCTGAAAATTNNNAAACTAAAGAAAATTAAATCAAACTTCCCAGTCATTGTTGGAGAANAAATAATCAGTAAAAAAGTCTGCAATTCTTTAATTAAAGAAATAACTAANTCAAAAAGTTTTGATGATATGATTATGGGTGGCAGAAGCAGGATTAATAAAGGATCAAANAATTTNAACAAATATATNTCAAGTTCTAAAATNTCAAAAAAACTTTTTNCTACTTTCAATACACAATCGTTTTATAAGAAAATTGATAANAAATTTAAAACAGAGTTTAAGGCAAATACNTGGGAAAGTTTGTTTAAACCAANAAAATTTAATAAAAAAAAATATACANTAAAAAGAAAAGTAAATTCCAAAGAGCTAAAAAAACTACTAGGTAAAAATTATAAAAANCCAAATTTAAATTTAGANATTGATTTCTCAGTATCTAAAGGAGGATATAGATTGAGACCACATAGAGATGATGTGAATAGGCTATATAATTTTTTGATCTATTTAACCGATATACCAAAAAAAAATGGAGGATCTCTTACTTTATATAAGAAAAAAGCAAACAAAAACCTCAGAAAAAGCTTTAGANGGTTTCCTAAGATTAATGAACTTGATAAATTAAAGGAATTTANACCAAAACANGGAAGTGTAATTTTCTTTAAATCTACTCCAAATTCTTATCACGGAGTAAANAGATTTAAGGAAAAAAACTGTNCAAAAAGATTTTTTATTTATGGAAGTTATGCTCTTAACAANCCAGTGATATGGAAATATAAAAATTTTGAATATCATCCACATATTGTTGCGACGAAAAAAANAATGCTTACATCTTTTCATGATTCAAATTATTTGCTAAAATATTATTAATTATGCAGACTAAGACTAAATTGAAGAGTATTTTAGATAGAGATGGCTTCTTAAGAGTAAGAAATGTTCTTAATTTCAATAAAGATTTAAAACCAATTTTAAATGACATGGAATATGTNNTGGANAATTTAGTNCATAAATTTGCTCCAGAGCACATGAAANAAAAGATTTTTAAATATAACTTNAGGAAAAANTACACATACATTTCAAAGCTAAATATTTATGATCTTGATCAATATTTTAATACTAGACTTCCAAGAGATCACGTGAAGAAAGATAGTGATTATTTTGCATCTCAATCTTTATGGAATTTAATAAATCACAAAAAAATCTTGGATGTGGTTGAAAAATTATTAGGGCCAGAAATACTTTCAAATCCAGTTCAAAATACAAGAATTAAACAACCTGAAAATAAATTACCTAAACATTCTATTCACGATGGTCTCTCAGGTAGAACGCCATGGCATCAGGATGCAGCAGTATTATCATCTTTAGGACAAAGATTAACTGATATGGTTACTGTTTGGATTCCATTTACTAAAACTACAAAAAAAAATGGATGTATGATTACAGTAAAAGAAATTAACAAATTAGGACTATTGAATCATATATCAGGATATAGAGGTCAGGTCGAAATAAAAGATAGTAAAATACTTGATAATTACAAACCAGTTTTTCTAGAAGCTAATGTTGGCGATATTATTATTTTGCACAAACATTCCATTCATTGTTCATTGCCTAATAGATCTAATGATTTTAGAATTAGCGCTGATTTAAGATACAATAGAGCTGGAACCCCATCTGGTAGGAAACCTTTGCCCAATTTTTATGTAAGAAGTAAAAATAAAAAAAATATTACTNTNCACAATTATAAGCAATGGATTGCNTTNTGGGAAAAGGCAAAGAATAAATGTATNCCAAGAAAGTATGCATTTAAATATCCACTTCCAACATTTAGAAATAGTAAAAGAGATCTTGCTAGACTAGTATAATTTCTTTTTTTAAATTATGAAAAAAATTCTCATTGTCCAACCTATTCATGAAAAAGGCATGGAATTATTAAAAAGCAATAGTGACTATAGTTACGAAGTTGTTGAAGATTTAAGTGTTGAAAATGTGAAGCAAAAAATTGTAGATGCAGACGCAGTTTCTTTAAGAACTTCGATATTACCTGCTGAGGCAATTGAAAATGCAAAAAACCTTAAAATAATTTCAAGACATGGAGTTGGTTACGATAATATTGATTTAAATAGCTGTAAAAAAGGAAATATCGATGTAGCAATAACAGCAACAGCAAATGCTGTGGCAGTTGCAGAACATGTTCTTTTCATGCTTTTAAGTATCTCAAAAAGAAAGAGTATGTATGACCATTCAGTCAAAAGTGGAAAATTTACTGAACGAAATAAATTACCAAAAACTATAGAGATTTGGGATAAAAACATTCTTATTGCTGGATTTGGAAGAATAGGAAAAGCGTTGATTAAAAGATGTTTAGGATTTGAAATGAACGTTTTTGTTTACGATCCATTTGTAGATTCAAAAACAATAAGCAAAATGGGTGGTAAAAAAGTTGAAGATTTATCAGAAGCTATTAAAAATATGGATGCTGTCTCACTCCATATACCTTTAACTGATCAAACTAAAAATATTATAAATTACGAACTTCTAAAAACGATGAAGAAAAACTGCATCATCATAAATGCTGCAAGAGGCGGCATTATAAATGAAAAAGATTTAGATAGGGCTTTGAAAGAAAATTTGATTTTTGGAGCAGGAATAGATGTATTTGAGGTAGAGCCTCCAGAGGCTGATAATCCTCTCTTAAAAAATGAAAAAGTTTTCCTTAGTCCTCATGCTGCAGCATTCACTGAAGAATGCATGACAAGAATGGCAAAAGAAACTATTCAAAATATTTTTGATTTTTTCGATGGTAAACTTGAAGATAGTAAAAAAGTAAAATTATAGATTATTAATTTCTAAATTTGATTTCTTTAAAGTATCTGTAATATATTTGTAACCCTTAATGGCATATTCAAGTGGATTAGCTTTTTTAGGATCTTGCTCAGCCTCCACAACAAGCCAGCCCTGATAATTATTTTTTTTTAAAATATCAAACAGAGGTTTATAATCGATACACCCATCGCCAGGTACCGTAAAAGCACCTTCTAAAAAAGCGTCCCTAAAACTCAAATCTTCGGAAAGGGCTTTTTTTAATACTTCTTCTCTAATATCTTTGCAGTGAATATGTATTATTCTCTCCTCAAATTTATTAATTAAATTAATAGAATTTCCCTGAGCAAATAACATATGACCAGTATCTAAAGTTAATTTTACACTATCATCTGTGTTTTCTAGCAATCTAATTGTTTCTTCTTCTGTTTCTATTACTGTNCCCATATGATGGTGGTAAGCTAAAGGCATACCTTCGTNTTCAAGATATTTTGCAAGTTCAGATATTTTTGCGCAATAATCTTTCCATTCTTGATNCGTCATCTTAGGTCTATTTGATAGTTTTTTTGTTGGATCACCCTGTATTGAACCAAAAACTTCAGCAAAAACGATACATGGAGCTTCACAATCTTTAAATAATTTAAGTTGGTCTTGAATTAAATTTTTTTCTTGTTCAACAGAATTTTTTCTAAGATTTCCGCTATACCAACCAGAACATAATTTTAAGTTATACTTATCTAACTTTGGTAATAATTCTTTTGATGTTTTTGGGAATTTACCACCTGACTCAATACCAACATATCCAGCCTGACTTGCTTCTGACAAACATTGCTCTAAAGGAGTATCTCCGCCTAGCTCAGGCATGTCATCATTACTCCATGCAATTGGTGCTATACCTAATTTTACTGACATAAATTTTTTATTTGTTAAGATATATTTAATCATGAGATTAATTAAAGGAAAAAAAATTCAGCTTGGCATAGTTGGAGGTGGTCCAAAATCTTGGATTGGTCATGTTCATAGAATTTCATCAAGATTTGATAATCAATATGAGATAGTTGCTGGTGTTTTTTCCAGAAATTCAAAACTATCTAAAAGCTTTGGTCAAACCCTAGGTATTTTAAAAGAGAGATGCTATTCAAATTTTAGAGAAATGGCGGAAAGAGAAGCGGAAAGAAAAGATGGTATTAATGTTGTGGCAATAATGACACCTCCTTCAAGTCACCAAATTATTGCTGAAAAATTTATTGATAAAAATATTCATGTGATTTCTGATAAACCATTTGCTGGAAATCTCACTCAAGCTGAAAAATTATTTAGAAAAATAAAATCAAATAAAAAAATTAAATATGCTTTGACACATAATTATTCTGCTTATCCTATGGTTAGAGAAGCAAAAGTATTGGTTGAAAAGGGTAAAATTGGAAAAGTTGAATATATAAATGTTGAATATGTTCAGGATTGGTCAGATGGAGAAAATATCTCTCAAAAAAATGCAAAGAAAAAGTTTAAATGGAAAATAGACAAAAAAATTGTTGGATCATCAGCAGTCCTGAATGAAATCGGATCCCATGCATATCATATGGCAACTTATATATCAGGTTTAAAAGGTGAAACTATTTTTGCAGATATTAAACAAGTTTCAAATAAAGTTAAAATGGACAACAATGCTCAAGTAATGATTAATTTTAGTAATGGTGCTAAAGGAATGTTTTGGACTAGTGTAATGGCTAGAGGCGGTGTTTACGGATTAAGAATAAGAATATTTGGAACAAAAGGAAGTTTGGAATGGGTTCAAAACGATCCAAACTATTTAAAACTTAATCCATCTAATGGTGCTGTTAAATTTATTGAAAGAGGTTTTTTTAATGCTGAATTGTCTAAAAAATTTTCTAGATTAAAATTTGGACATCCTGAAGGATATTTGGATGCATTTGCAAATATTTATCGTGAATTTGCAGATTCTTTGAAAAATAATGCAAAAAAAAGGTATTTTTATCCAAATGAGGATGAGGGACTTGAAACTGCAAAATTTATTGAAGCATGCAAAGTTTCAAACAGAAAAAAAAGATGGGTAAGAATAAAATAAAAACTGCTCTGTTTGGCCTTGGTAGAATTGGTCAGATGCATGCTAATAATTTACAAAAAAATAGTGAATTTGAATTAAAATATGTTTTTGATTTAAATAAAAATCTATCAAACAAAATTTCAAAAAAATTTAATGCTATTTCATTAAATAATCCAAATATTGCTTTTAAAGATAATGAAATTAAATGTATTTTTATAGCTTCTTCTACTTCTACACATTTAAAATTTATTGAAAAGGGTGCTAAGTATAAAAAAGTAGTCTTTTGTGAAAAACCACTAGATTTAAATTTAAAAAAAATTAATTTATCTCTAAAGAAAATTAAAAAACTTAATCCTAAAGTTCAAATAGGCTTTAATAGAAGATACGATCCTGGACATAATTTACTTAAAAAAAATTTGTTAAAAAATAAAATAGGTAAATTAGAAAAAATTATTATAACTAGTCGAGACCCTGCTCCTCCTTCATTATCTTATTTAAAAGGTTCTGGAGGTATCTTTAAAGATATGATGATTCATGATTTTGATCTAGCAAGATACTACTTGGGTTCGGATGAATTTATATCAGTATTTGCTACTGGTAGTAACATATCAGACCAAAGATTTAATAAGATAAAAGACTATGAGCTTGCAACTACAGTGCTTAAGTCTAAAAAAGGAGTACAGTGCATTATAACTAATTCTAGACATTGTAGTTTTGGTTATGACCAAAGAGTTGAGCTTTTTGGAACAAAAGGAATGATGATATCAGATAATAAAAGAGATACTGAAACTAATCTCTTTTTAAAAAATTCAACAAATAATAAATCCCCTCTCCTCCATTTTTTTATAGAGAGATATGCAGAGGCTTTTAGATTGCAACTATCTGACCTTGCAAATTTTTGCAAAAAAAATATTAAACCTAGAGCTGTTTTTGAAGATGGAAGNAAGTCTATAATGTTAGCAGAAGCTGCACAAAAATCAGTTAAATCAAAAAAATTTGAACAATTANAAATAAATTAGAAATTTTTTATATACTTTGTATTTTTTTATCTCCTGCTTTTTTTACAAAATAAATTCCTAGGACAACAGCGCATAAAGCAATTAAAATTTTAGGTGTTACTAATTCNTTTANGAAAATANATCCTAAAATAACNCCAAAAATTGGNATTAGATAAGCNACNTGACTTTGAAAAACTAAGCCATTTTTCTTTAAAATCATAAATCTTAATAACCATGCNATTCCAGTTGGAAAAATGCCAAGATAAATCAAAGATAATGTGGAGTCTAATGATGGATTTAAATTCCATGGTTGCTCAATTATTAGTGATATTGGACAAGCAATTATAGCTCCCCAAATAAGAATTGATGCAGTTACATTTTCATTTTTCTTATTACTAATTTTTAACGTTAAAATTCCTCCAATAACATAAAAAGTAGATCCCAATAAAATCATAAGAGCAGAAAATAAATTTTCATTATCTATAAGTAAATTTTCTGAGAATAAATAAACAATTCCTGAAAAGCCTAATATTATTCCAAATATTTTTATTAGGTTTATTTTCTCACCATCAGCAAAGAAATGTGCGAGTATCGTTGCACTTATGGGTGTAGTTGACATTAAAATTGCAGCTAAGTTACTTTGAACCTTTTGAACTCCATAAGCTATTAGAAAAAAAGGTATAACTAAATTAATGATGCCAATTGCGGCAAACCATTTCCAATCCTTGGAGAAAGCCTCAATTTTAATTTTTTTGAAATAACAAAGTAATAGTAGAGGGATCATTCCAAAAAAAATTCTTAAAAAAGCTATAGTTATTGGTCCATAAGAATATGTTGCAATTTTAATGTTAAAAAAAGCTGAAGCCCAAAGTAAGGCTAAAAAAGTAAGAATGAAATAATCAGTAGCGTTTGGAGATTTCATTCAATTATATCTTCTATTGATCCACTAGTTATTTTTATAAGATCTGCAAAATTTATTTTAAAAATACAGTTTGGATGTCCAGCTGCAGCAAATAAATCTTTGAATCTATTCAAAGAACTATCAACTAATATCTGCAAGCTATTTGTGTGTCCTATCGGAGAGACTCCTCCAATTGTATATCCAGTTTGTTCTTTCACGTCATTAGGTGATGCCATACTTAGATCTTTACTATTAAAAAAATTTTTTAGTTTGTTTAATGAACATCTTTTGTCACCAGAGACCAAACATAAAAAATAATTTTCACCATTTTTAAAAAGTAGACTTTTTACGATTGCTCCTACTTCACAGTTTAATGATTTTGCTGCATCCACGGCTGTTCTTGCTGTATTTTCTAATTCTGTGACTGATAAAGTCTGATCAAATTCTTTTAATGCTTTTTCAGCTCTTTTAACTGGCTCTTTGTTTAATAAACTCATTATTGCAACTTAGGATTGATTGAAAATTCCAATTTTTTAAGGTTAATATACATGTAAAAAAAGCATAAGTGATATCTATTTAATAGGCATTATTTATCTTTTCTTAACTGATAAGAAAATTAAAAAATTATAGGAGATAATATGAGCGCTAAGGACGTACTAAAATTAATGAAGTCTAAGAATATTGAGTTTGTAGATCTTAGATTTACGGACCCAAGGGGNAAACTTCAACATTTAACAATGGATACAACTATTGTAGATGAAGGAATGTTAAATGACGGTGTATTTTTTGATGGATCGTCAATTGCAGGATGGAAAGCAATTAATGAATCTGACATGATATTAAAGCCTGATTTAAGTAGAAAAGTAATAGATCCTTATACATCTCATAATACTTTAATTTTATTTTGCGATATTTTAGATGCTGTTAAGAGAGATCCATATGAAAGAGATCCAAGAGGAATTGCAAAAAAAGCTGAAGCATATTTAAAGAAAACAGGAATTGGTGATACAGCNTACTTTGGTCCNGAGCCTGANTTTTTTGTTTTTGATGACGTCAGAATNAANAANGANATGAATGAAACAAGTTTTTCAATTGATAGTTCAGAAGGTCCATATAANTCNGGAAAATCNTANGATAANGGAAACATGGGTCATAGACCTGGAGTAAAAGGAGGATATTTTCCTGTGCCACCAGTCGATAGCGCACAAGACATGAGAGGTGAATATCTTAAAGGATTAAGAGATGTTGGAATTACTGTAGAAAAACACCACCATGAAGTTGCTCCAAGCCAGCATGAACTTGGAATGTTATTTGGAACTTTGGTTAATCAAGCAGACAACGTTCAACTTTACAAATATGTAGTTCAAATGGTTTCTCACTCTTTTGGTAAAACTGCAACTTTTATGCCTAAGCCAGTTAAAGGAGATAATGGTTCTGGAATGCATACTCACCAATCAATTTGGAAAGGNAAAACTCCTGTATTTTCTGGAAATAAATATGCTGGATTATCACAAACTGCACTTTACTATATTGGTGGAGTATTGAAGCATGCAAAAGCAATTAATGCCTTTGCTAATGCTACTACAAATAGTTACAAAAGATTAATACCAGGATTTGAGGCTCCTGTTTTACTAGCATACTCTGCAAGAAATAGATCTGCTTCATGCAGAATTCCAATAACATTAAGTAAAAAAGGTGCAAGATGTGAAATCAGATTCCCAGATGCGTCTGGAAATCCATATTTAACATTTGCTTCTATGCTTATGGCTGGAATTGATGGAATAAAAAATAAAATTGATCCAGGTAAATCATTCGACAAAGACCTTTATGCTTTATCAGAAAAGCAAGTTAAGAAGGTGCCAACTGTTTGCGGTTCCTTAAGAGAAGCAATGGAAGCTTTAGATAAAGATAGAAGTTTCTTAACTCAAGGTAATGTATTTACTGATGACCAAATAGATGCGTACATTGAACTTAAATATGAAGAAATTCATAATTTTGAACATACGCCGCACCCTATTGAATTCGATATGTATTACAGCTGTTAAAAGGCTTACTTTTATGGGATTACCTGTAGTAATAGCAGGTATTCCCATATTAGAATTCTAATTTCATTCAATTTTGTTATTAAAAGGTATGACTAAGCTCATATCAACAATTAAGAATATTATTGGTTATAATAGGCCTGAAATTAGAAAGCCTAAAAGAAGAAAAAATAAGACTTATTCTATGAATAAAAGAGGCCAGTATTGGTTTATTTCCTATTACCAATAATTAAACTTTAAAAGACTCTCCACAACCACATCTTTCAGTTTCATTTGGATTGTTAAATACAAATTGAGAAGAAAATTCCTCTTTTTTATAATCCATTTCAGTTCCAAAAAGATACATTACTGCTGCAGGATCAATGAATACTTTNACTCCTTTATCTTCAATAACNTCATCATTAGGATTTATTTCCTTTGTGTATTCCATAATATAAGACATTCCTGCGCATCCACCTGATTTTACTCCAACTCTAACTCCAATAGAGTCATTTTCAGCAGAAGACATAATTTCTTTTATCCTCACTGCTGCTTGATCGCTTAATGATATAACTTGTTTTGTCATAAATTTAATTCTAGTTTTGCTGCCTCTGACATCATAGATTTATCCCATGGTGGTTCCCAAACTAAATCTAAATCTACTTTGTCAACTTCTTCTAATTGCATAATACTATCTTTAACCTCTTTAGGCAAACTTTCAGCTACTGGGCAATTTGGAGTAGTAAGTGTCATTTTTACACTAATACTTTTATTATCTACGGCAATGTCATATATTAATCCAAGTTCGTAAATATTTACTGGTATCTCAGGATCGTAAATTTTTTTAATTTCTTCAATTACTTTTTCTTTTAATTCCATAAAGTTACTACTCTGTTTTAGTGGTTTCCTCTGAGTTGTCTAATGCAGATACAAAGGTATGCCATGATAGTGTTGCACACTTAACTCTCATTGGATATTGTTTAACACCAGATAAACACATTAATTTAGTTTTTTCGTCTTCTTTTAAGTATTCAGATTTTAATTCTGGATTTTCTTTAATCATTACTAAAAAATCCTCAACTATCTCTTTAGCCTCGTGTTCATTTTTGCCTTTGATTAAATCAGTCATGATTGAAGCTGATGCCATTGAAATAGCACATCCACTTCCCTCAAATGAAATATCCTCAACTATTTTTTGTCCATTTAATTTAAGATAAACATGAACATTGTCTCCACATAANGGNTTATGACCTTTTGCATCTTTATTAAANTCATGTGCTTTTCCAAGATTCCTTGGATTTTTNCCATGTTCTAAAATAATTTCTTGATAAAGTTCTTTTAAGTTCATTTTAAATTAAATATTTTTTTACAATTATTAATAGANTCNTTTAANTTNTCTAAATCATCTTTAGTATTATAAATTCCAACCGACGCTCTTGCNCTAGCAGGTATATTTAATTTATCATGTAATATTTGACANCAATGATGNCCTGCTCTNATTGCAACNCCNTCTTCATCAAGTATTGTTGCAATNTCNTGTGGNTGAACACCCTCTAANGTNAANGATANAACTCCACCTTTNTTTTTTGGANTACCAATNAATTTAACNGAATTATTTTTTTGTAANANNTCTTGACCATANTCAANTAAATCAGCTTCNTGTTTCATGATATTCTCTATNCCAANACTCTCCATAAACTTTATTGACTGATCAAATGCAATAACTTGAGCTGTAGCCATGGTACCTGCTTCATATTTATTCGGCAAATCTCCATAAGANATTTTATCTTTTTTGACTTCTCTAATCATTCCACCCCCACCTTGATAAGGTGGCAGCTCTTCTAACCACTTTTTTTTACCGTATAAAACACCTAGTCCAGTGGGTCCGTACATTTTATGGCATGATATTGCATAAAAATCACAATCTAAGTCTTGCATATCTAATTTTAGATGAGGAGCTCCCTGACAACCATCAATTACAACTATTATCCCTTTTGAATGAGCTAAATCTGTTATTTCTTTAACAGGCAATATTGCCCCAGTAACGTTAGATAGATGAGTAATTGCAATTACTTTAGTCTTAGAAGTTATTTTTTTTTCAATATCCTCAAGAGAAATATCTCCGTCTTCATTTACCTCTGCAAAATTAATTTTTATATTCTTTGATTTTCTTAAAAAATGCCAAGGCACATAATTTGAATGATGCTCAAGCTCTGTAATTAAAATTTCATCGCCCTCATTTAGATATTTTTGCCCTAGAGTATTGGCTACTAAATTTAAAGCTTCAGTTGCTCCTTTAGTAAAAACGATTTCATTTTTATCTTTTGCATTAATATATTTTTGAACAGAAGACCTTGTATTTTCATATAAGTTTGTCGCTGCAACTGCTAAATAGTGTACACTCCTTCCAACATTTGAAAATTGTTTAGTATAAAATTCATTTATTTTGTCTGCTACAACTTTTGGTTTTTGAGATGAGTTAGCGCTATCTAAATAAACTAAATCATTATTTTGAATTTTTTCATCAAATATTGGAAACTCGGTTTTTATGTTCTCTATTTTCATTCCTTAATTCCAATCATATTTTTAATTAAGTTTTTTACCTCAGGGTCAGTAATTTTTTCAACAACGTCTAACAAAAAACCGTTTATTAAAAGTTCTCTCGACTGTTGATAATTTAATCCTCTAGACATTAAATAAAATATAGAGTCCTCATTAAGACTACCAGATGCAGAGCCATGTGAACATTTTACGTCATCTGCATAAATTTCTAACTCTGGTTTAGCATTAAACTCAGAGTCTTTATTTAACAAAATTGCTTTACTCAGTTGATAACCATCTGTTTTTTGTGCTTTAGAGTTAACAAAGATTTTTCCTTGATATACTGCTCTAGAACTATCTTCTAAAACACTTTTTATAAGTTGATAGCTTTTTGTATTTTCAGTTAAGTGATTTATAATTGTTCTGATTTCATGATGTTTATTATTATTTATAGAGAAAATACCGTTTACAAAAGCCGATGAATATTCTCCATTTAAATTACAGTTAATTTCATTCTTACAAAAATTTGATCCTGAAGATAAAATGAATGTTTCTGAAATACTATTTTTACCTTGCTCAATATTGTTGAAGGCGTACTTGATATTTTTATTTTCAAATTTGTCTACTTTGTAATTTTTTAAAATAGAATTTGTTTTTAAATCAAAGTTGTAAAAAATATTTAAGAAATTTTTTTCTGAAGTGTCCCTAAACAAATCAATTAATCTTAATGAACTATTCTCATATAATTCAAAATTTAATCTTAAATTAATATTTTTTGACCAGATTTTAGAGTTGGTTGTATGATAGATTATAAGAGGCNTTATTAACTGATAACCCTCTTTAACCACTATTTTAAAAGACTTGTTGGTAAAAGCACTATTTAAGTCAGATAAAGAGCTATTATTATTGAATTTATTGATAGTTTCCGACTGATCAATTATTTCTATTTGGTCTTTTTTTTCATAATCAAAATCAATTTTTTCTATTCTTCCATTTATAAATACTATTTTGTTGTGCTCCAGACCGTCTACGAATGCAGAAGTATCGACTTTATTTGTAGATGTATAGTCACTATAGAAGCTTAGCTCTCCAATATTTTTTTTTATTATTTGATTAAGATCAGAAAATTTCCAGTCTTCTTCTTTTCTATTTGGAAAACCTTTATTAATAAAATTATCTAAATAAAATTTTTTTATTTCAATATCTCTCTGAGATAAAGTTAAATTTTTAATAGTATTATCAAAATCTTTTTGTAATTGCTCTTTCATCTAATGAAAATTTTCATACCCNTTTTTTTCTAATTCCAANGCTAATTCTGCGCCGCCAGATTTTANAATTTTTCCATCCATTAAAACATGNACAAAATCTGGTTTGATATAATCAAGTAATCTTTGGTAATGTGTAATTATTAAAAANGAATTTTTATTATCCCTTAANGTATTAACTCCATCAGCTACAATTNTAAGTGCATCAATATCTAGACCTGANTCTGTTTCATCTAAAATTGATAANTTAGGAGCTAATAATGACATTTGCAAAATTTCATTTTTCTTTTTCTCTCCACCTGAAAAACCAACATTTAGTTGTCTATTCAATTTTTCTTCATCAAATTTAAGTTCTTTGGATTTTTCTTTCACTAATTTTAAAAATTCTATTGCATCAAGCTCTTTNTCACCTCTTGCTTTCCTTACTGCATTTAATGAAGTTTTTAGGAATATATTTGTATTAACACCTGGAATTTCTAATGGATATTGAAAGGCAAGAAAAATACCTTTATGAGCTCTTTCCTCAGTTTCAAGTTCAAACAAATCTTTTTCCTCAAAAAGTACTTCTCCTGAAACTTCATATCCCTTTTTACCTGATAAAATATTTGATAGCGTGCTTTTACCAGATCCATTTGGTCCCATAATAGCATGAACCTCACCAGGATTAATATTTAGAGAAAATTCCTTTAAAATTTCTTTGCTATCAATTTTTGCATTTAATTTATTTATTTTTAACATTAACCGACACTACCTTCTAAGCTGATACCAACTAGTTTTTGAGCCTCTACGGCAAATTCCATTGGCAATTGTTGTAATACCTCTTTACAAAATCCATTAACAATTAGCCCTACTGCTTCTTCAGCACTTAAACCCCTCTGTTGACAGTAATGTAACTGCTCTTCACTAATCTTTGATGTTGTTGCTTCATGAGCAATATTTGACTCTGAATTTTTATTTTTAATATAAGGAACTGTATGCGCCCCACATTTATTACCCATTAATAAAGAGTCACATTGAGTATAATTATTGGAATTTGTGGCTTTTGATGAGATGTCAACTAACCCTCTGTAAGTCATATCTGAGTGACCAGCNCTAATACCNTTTGATATTATTTTACTTTTAGTATTTTTTCCTAGATGAATCATTTTAGTTCCTGTATCTGCTTTTTGATGATTATTTGTAATAGCTATTGAGTAAAATTCACCAACAGAATTATCACCTTTTAAAATACAACTTGGATATTTCCAAGTAATGGCAGAACCAGTTTCGACTTGCGTCCAAGAGATTTTTGAGTTCTTTCCTTTGCACAATCCACGCTTCGTAACAAAATTATAAATTCCACCTTTTCCATCTTTATCACCAGGATACCAATTCTGAACTGTAGAATATTTAATTTCTGCATCATCTAATGCAACTAGTTCNACGTTTGCGGCATGTAACTGATTTTCATCACGCATAGGAGCAGTACAACCTTCTAAATAACTTACATAACTTCCTTTATCAGCAACAATTAATGTTCTTTCAAACTGACCTGTGTTAGATGCATTTATTCTAAAGTATGTTGAAAGCTCCATTGGGCAACGTACACCTTCAGGTATGTACGCAAATGATCCATCAGTAAAAACTGCAGAGTTTAAAGTTGCAAAAAAATGATCAGTGACAGGTATAACTGAACCTAAATATTTTTTAACTAATTCAGGATGATTTTGTATAGCTTCTGAGATTGGACAAAAAATAATTCCTTGTTTTGTAAGCTCTTCTCTAAATGTCGTTGCAACAGAGACTGAGTCAAATACTGCATCAACTGCTACACCATTAAGTCTCTTTTGTTCTTGAAGTGGAATTCCTAATTTTTTATAAGTTTCCAAAAGTTTAGGGTCTAAATCATCTAAATTTTTTGGTTTATCTTTCATACTTTTGGGTGCTGAATAGTAATATAAATCTTGATAATCTATTTTTGGATATTTTGGTTTTTGCCAATCTGGTTCTTTTAACTGTTTAAATCTTTCAAATGCTTTTAATCTAAAATCAAGCATCCATTGAGGTTCCTTTTTAATATTAGATATAAATCTAATTACATCCTCGTTTAATCCCTTCGGGGCTCTTGTGTTTTCAATATCGGTTGTGAACCCATATTTATAATCTTTTAAATTATCAATTTCTTTTTGCCTATTATCCATTTAAATTTTCTCTATTAANTAAATCANTTAATGTTTTTTGTTGNAAAAAATTATTTATATAATCTTCNAGCTCATCCCATAAATNATGAGTGATGCATTTNGAAGACTTACCATTGCACCCACTATCAGANTGTTTTTCACAACCAACTGTTTTTATTTTTTCATCCACTGCTATAAATACCTCTGAAATTTTAATTTCTGAGGCTTGCTTTGATAAAACATAGCCACCTTTATTTCCTCTAACACTTTTTACTATTTGATTTTTTTTTAACTTTGAAAATAATTGTTCTAAATAAACTAGAGATATTCCCTGTCTTAGAGATATATCTCTTAATGAAACAGGCTCGTTGAAGTTAAATTTAGCTAGATCCGCTAGAGCCATTACAGCATATCTTCCTTTACTTGATAATTT
>FUFK010044731.1_pt1 | contig 15669 bp, 18 predicted proteins | sample 1021851 | NCBI WGS metagenome assembly FUFK01 (sample SAMEA51879418, study PRJEB19060) | metagenome | reverse complement strand
TAAATATCGGAATTCCAATTGGGATTTTTTTTATCTGAAAACAATGTTGGAGCTATAAAAAAAACATCGGCTCTTTTTTTACCATCATTTTCAGAAAAAAAATCATTTTTTTGACCATGATCAGGGTGAACAAGCCAAAAGTTTAAATTATTGTAGTCAGGCCTCGCAACTGGTTTATACTGGTCATGATCGATTGACTTATAAATGATTTCATTGTTTGACTCTTTTAATAGACCGCAAGAACAAAAGAAAATAGTCAGTAAAAGAGTTAACTTAAATTTTATAATTTTATCTAACATTAAAAAATTTATTTAAATATGATCAAATTCAAGACCAATTTTAATTTAATATTTCTTTTTTCAACAATACTATTAATTTTTTATTCATGTTCTAATAACAATGAGAAAATTTCTTTACATAAAGTTGAGGGTTCTCCAGTATATGATAATTCTTCAATTGCGATAAAAGACATAAATAATGTGGGAGACAATTTTATTTTTTCATTTGATATTAATAATTATGAGCTTGGAACTCAAACCAAAAAAGATTTTGATTATAATTTAGCTAATTCAGATCTAGGTCAACACATACACTTTATTGTTAACAACGGCCCCTACTCTGCTCATTATGTAGATAATTTCGAAACAAAACTTACAGATGATAATAATGTTATTCTAGCTTTTTTATCAAGATCTTATCATGAATCAGTTAAAAATCCTAATGCCTATATTTTGACTCAAATTGGAGACACAAACAATATTGACTTAGAAAATGAGTTTATTTTCTACAGTAGACCAAAAGGAACATACAAAGGATCCGATACGGAAAAATTATTGCTTGATTTTTATTTAGTAAATACTGATTTAAGTCCAGAGGGCAACAAAGTAAAAATATCAATCAAACAGAGTGATAAGACTCACGATTTTTTAGTTGATGAATGGATACCTTTCTACATTAAAGGTTTAGATAAGGGAGAGGTTTCTATCACACTTGAATTATTGGATAATGATGGTGAATTAATTGAAACTCCGTTCAATCCATCAAGCAGAACAGTTGTTTTGGAATAAATTAATTTAAAATCTTCTCTTAATATTATTTTTTTCCAATTCCTGAAGCTGATCTAATGACATAACTTTTAAAAATGATTCGTGCTGCTCAATGGCGTATTCTATTTTTTCAACAATTCCATCCACTGTTTCTTTATCATAGTCTATATCNATTGGTTTTTTAATCTCCATAGATTGTAGAATGTCTTTCTTTTTAACTCTCAACCCCTTTTTGTCAAAAGATCTTCGAAAACCATCAATTACAATAGGTACAACAATTGGTTTAAATGTTTTTATAATGTGAGCAGTACCTTTTCTAATTGGTTTGAATGGTGTTGTTGTCCCCTGTGGAAAAGTTATCACCCATCCATCATTAAGTGCTTTGCCGATATTTGATATATCGGATAAATTTACCTTTCTGTTAACATCCTGCCCTTTTTTCCTCCACGTTCTTTCAATCGAAACTGCACCTGCGTATGCCATAATTCTAGGCAATAATCCAGATTTCATTGTTTCCTTAGCAGCAATAAAATATATCTCAAGTTTCGGGTGCCATATATAGCCAAGGTTTTTAATTGAGTCAACTCTACCACTCAAACTGGCATTAAAGACATGAAACATTGCTACCACATCAGCAAAGTATGTTTGATGATTAGAAACAAAAAGAACGTTATTTTTAGGCAAATCTTTTATGTGGTGAGAACCTTCTATTTTTAATTGGTTAAAACCTCGATACCTTCTGTGTGTAAAAAGTCCGAATAAACGAATAAGCCACTTCTTGATGTATAGGTTATGGCCAAAGGGATTCTTTCTAAAAATTAACAATGCTTTAATTTTCGGTCAAATATATAGGTTTTATAATCACAAATAATTATAAAATAATATGTTTATTATTTTTAAATTTTAAATATGAATTTTTTTAGAGTTCTTTTAACCACATTATTGGTATTCCATTTTTCGTGTGAAAACAAGCCTAAGGAAAACAATAAAGTTGTATTGCCAAAAAAAATTGAAAAAATAGCGGAAGAGCCTAAATTGGTTGAAAAGAAATTTATTTTGAATGATGAAAATGCAATTCCTTTTTTTTATGAATATGGAATGAAAAATAAAGAGAAAAATGTTAGAATCGTAACAAATTATGGAAACATCGACATTGAGCTTTTTGAAGAAACCCCTTACCATCGTGCTAATTTTATTTTTTTAACAAAAGAAAAATATTTTGATGGTACTTATTTTCACAGAGTTGTGAAAGACTTTATAATCCAAGGTGGTAATTCAGATTCTTATGATGTATCAAAAAGGAGACAAAAAATCGGAAGGTATTTACTTCCACCAGATACAAAAAAAGGTTTTAAACATCATAGAGGAATACTTTCAATTCCTAGTAGCGATATTGACAATCCATATAAATTAGCATCACCTTACGAGTTTTTTATTGTTGTGGATAGAAACGGAGCATACCATTTAGATAAAAACTATACACCATTTGGCAAAGTTGTTAATGGAATGGATGTTGTTGACAAAATTTCTGATCTAGAAACTGACAGAAGAGAATGGCCCATTGATAATGTAAAGATTAAAGTTGATATTATAGATTAAATAAAGTTTTTTAATTCTTATTCCTTAAGCTTAAAACTCCACTCATAAATAAATTCTGAAACAACATCTCCACTTTCATCGTAGCCTGTTGATTTTAATTTTATCTTATCTGTGGTTTTATTTTTTGATAGGCTTGATAAAGTTTTTTTTAGTACGTTTACCTGGTCACATTCGAATCGAATCAAGCCTTTCGCTTTTTTTAAAAACTTTGATTCATTTGAAATAACAAGCATAGATATATTGAGTTTGTTTCTATTTGCAAAATCAATTATCGCCAAACCTGTTGCTAGTTCGGAAGCCATACCTTGTACTGCCCAATAAAGTGACTTAAAAGGATTACTATTGAACCAATTGTGCCTTACAGAAATAATGCATTTTTTATCATTCAAATCTTTCACTCTTACGCCACATAACCATGCTGATGGCAAATCTTTAAATAGGAAAAAATTATATTTAAACATACCTAAACACCTAGAGAAGCCAAGTATCTTTCGGCATCCAACGCTGCCATACATCCCGTGCCAGCAGCTGTTACTGCCTGTCTGTAATCTTTATCTTGCACATCACCAGAGGCAAAAACACCAGGAATATTTGTTTTTGTTGTCTTACCTTCAGTCAAAATATATCCTGTGTCGTCCATATCCAATTGAGCTTTAAAAATATCAGTGTTGGGTTTATGACCAATTGCAACAAAGAAACCTGTAATATCAATAACCTCTGTTTCACCTGTTTTATTATTAACAACTCTAATACCTTCAACAACATTATCTCCTAGGACCTCAACAACCTCCGTGTTATATCTTAAATCAATATTTTTCTTGGAATTAACTCTGTGTTGCATTGCTTTAGAAGCTCTCATAACATCTCTCCTAACAAGCATGGTTACTTTTGAGCAAATATTAGCTAAGTAAGTTGCCTCTTCAGCAGCTGTATCTCCACCACCAACGATTGCAACTTCCTGACCTTTGTAAAAGAATCCATCACAAACTGCACAAGCAGAAACTCCACCACCAATAAGTTTTTGTTCACTTTCAAGACCTAAATATTTTGCACTAGCACCTGTGGATATAATAACGGTTTTTGCAAAAATTTTTTTTTCGTGGTCTATGACTATTTCGTGGTTTTTGTTTGGATCTTTACTAAAGATAACACTAGTTGCCTCACCAATTCTTACATCAGTTCCAAAACGTTCAGCTTGTTCTTTTAATTCCTCCATCATTTTTGGTCCATCAATTCCATTTGGATATCCAGGAAAATTATCGACTTCAGTTGTAGTTGTAAGTTGGCCTCCTGGCTCCATTCCTGTATATAAAACAGGCTTCAGGTCGGCCCTTGAAGCATATATTGCGGCTGTGTATCCAGCAGGACCAGACCCAATAATTAGTGTTTTAATAATCTCTGTTGACATTCAATCAAAATTAATACAAAAATTTGTGTTTGAGGTTAATGTAAAGAGNTTTATATTTGCAACTCATTTTCGGGGTGTAGCGTAGCCCGGTTATCGCGCCGCGTTTGGGACGCGGAGGTCGCAGGTTCGAATCCTGCCACCCCGACTTTATCAACCAATAAATGTTATCATTTAATTGGTTTTTTTATTTGATACTTTTGTTTTTCGGGATGTGGCGCAGCTCGGTAGCGCACACGCATGGGGTGCGTGGGGTCGCAGGTTCAAATCCTGTCATCCCGACTTTTCAGGTTTATTGTATATTTATTTAATGGTAATTAGTAAAAAATTAATATCTAAGAAAAAACCATTCTATCATATTTCCGAAGAGCTTAAACATTTTTTAAAAGATCATGATAGGTGGATGGATAATGTTATTTCATATGATGATTTATTAAGGTATTCTGATTCAATAAATCTTTATGATAAGAAAAATAAAGACACTTTGTGGGTTAGACTTATTTTTAATGAAAGTGAAAGACAAGAGATAGATAAAAATTTAAAAATTATTTATACACTTCTTCATTCTGATGGAAATCCTTCATCTATCCCATACTTAAATATTGATTCAGTTGACTATTGCACGTTTGGAAATTCAAAACCATTTAGAATAAAGATCAGGAACATTGTTAATGATAATTTTACATATTTCTATGTAAAAAAGACAGATGCATCCAGAGTATATGGAATAGAATTTGAGCATATGTTGTCTCCAAGAAATCTCAACTTTTTAGTTAATGATTCCTCTTTAATTGAAGAGCATATAGCTGGGATTCCAGGGGATATTTTTATTGAAGAATATTTGCCAAAATGTACAGAGCTTCAAAAATCTCAAATTGCAAAGGAGTATGTAAAATTTAACGAAAGATGTATGATAAGATTACTTGGAGACATGAGGTCTTATAATTATGTAGTGATTCCTATTCATGATTTTGATCAAGTAATTTATAAAATTAGAGCTATTGATTTTGATCAACAGTGCTTTGAAGGTAAGTTTTCAGTTTACAGACCACAGTTTTTTAAAGAGAACAAGCCAATGATGGATATAGTTAGAAATAAATTAAAGACAGACTCAATTATTCAGTATAAAATTGAAGAAAGATCAACTATTTCAAGAAGACTAATTATTTCAGATGAAAGGATGAAACTTTTGATTAATATTATGAAAAAAGATACAGTGAGTAAAAAAGAAAATGTTGAAAATTTAAAAAATGAGATATATAGATTCACTAATGAGGAAAACTTTAGAAAATGCAAATCTATGGGTGAACTTATGGAGAAGACATTAGATTATTTAAAAAGAAATTATCAAAATGTGAGTTTAATTGACTTGATATAAAAAAAACTTTATTGAGTGACTAAATTATTTTAAATTCGAATTATGAAAAAGACTAGTCTAATATTATCAGTTATATTTTTAGGTATATCTTCAGCTTGCTCTCAAAAAGAAAATTACCCACCTATTCAAGATTTTGACGAAGACTCATTTGAATTGGTTAAAATTGTTGATGGAATTGATATTCCATGGGGTCTTGCATTTACTGATAATACTTCATTTTTAGTTACTGATAAGAAAGGGATTTTATACCACGTTGTAGATGGTAAGAAAAAAATAATAAAGGGTGTTCCTGATATTATATTTTCAAGGCAAGGTGGTTTACTAGATGTAGCAGTAGACAAAAACTTTATTTCTAATCAGATAATCTATTTAACAGCAAGTGTTTCTGAATCTAAAAAAGGTTCAAATACCTCATTATTTTCGGCTAAAATTTATAGAGATAGTTTAGTTAATCTGAAGCAACTTTACAAAGCTTCACCTGATTCTGAAGAGGAAAGACACTTTGGTGGAAGTATATTACTAAAAAACCAACATATCTATTTTACTATAGGTGATAGAGGTAATAGAGATGTTAACCCACAAAACTTAGACTTAGATGGAGGAAAAATATACAGATTAAATCTTGATGGTTCTATTCCAGATGATAATCCATTCTTTAATTCAGATAACTCAAAGAAGGCAATATGGAGCTACGGACATAGGAATCCTCAAGGTATTGTAAATGGATTTAATGATGATGAGATATGGATTCATGAACATGGTCCAAGAGGTGGTGATGAAATTAATATTATTAAAGAACCTAAAAATAACGAAAACCCATCAAGAGATAGGAATTATGGTTGGCCAAAAGCAACTTACGGAATTAACTATAGCGGCAGTGAAATAACTAAAAACAAGACCTTAGATGGAGTTACTGACCCATACTATTATTGGACTCCATCTATTGCTCCTTCTGGAATGGTAATGATTAAAAGTTCAAAAATATATAGCGATTGGAATAATTCATTATTAATAGGGTCATTAAGCTTTAGATATCTTGAAAGATTGAAATTTGATGATTATGGTATAACAATGAGAGAAAAACTTTTTCCTAGAATTGGAAGGGTTAGAGATGTTAATGTTAGTCCTGATGGGTTTGTTTATATAAGTGTTGAAGGTGAGGGTATTTTTAAAATTTTACCAAATTAGATTTAATGGCTGAATTTTTTAAGAAACTAAAATCTCTAATAGGTAAAACCTACTTTAGGTATTTAATTATATCATTTGCATTTATATTCTGGATGACTTTTTTGGACACAAATTCAATTCTTATTCACGCTGAATTAAATAGAGAGATAAAGAAGCTCAAAAAGAGAAAAGATGCACTAACAGATGAGATAATCAAAGATCAGGATCTAATAAATAAACTTGAAAATATAGACAGCCTAGAACACTATGGTAGAGAAAAATATAATTTAAAGAAACAAAATGAGGATATATTTATTATTGAGTTTAAATCAGAAAATGAATAATTAATGGCAAAAATAATTTCAATAGCTAATCAAAAAGGTGGGGTTGGTAAAACAACAACATCTGTTAACCTTGCTGCTTCATTAGGTGTTCTTGAAATGAAAGTTTTAATAATTGATGCAGATCCTCAAGCAAATGCTTCTTCCGGACTTGGATTTGATCAAAGTGACAAGGATTATTCTCTATATCAAATTTTTTCTGAATCAATAAAAATTAGTGATATTATAAGAAAAACTGAATCTCCCAATCTTGATATAATTCAATCGACTATTGATCTTGTTGGTGTTGAAATAGAATTGGTTGATGTTGAAAATAGGGAATATAAACTAAAAGAACAGATTGAAAGTATTAAAGCTGATTATGACTATATTCTAATTGATTGTGCGCCTTCACTTGGATTAATTACACTCAACGCTCTAACATGTTCAGACTCAGTATTAATTCCTATTCAGTGTGAATATTTCGCCCTTGAAGGATTAGGTAAACTTCTCAATACGATTAAAAGTGTACAAAAAGTCCACAATAAAGAACTAGATATTGAAGGAATACTATTAACTATGTATGATTCACGTTTAAGACTTTCCAATCAAGTTGTTGATGAAGTAAAAAAACATTTTGGAGATATAGTATTCAAAACAATTATCCAGAGAAATATTAAGCTAGGAGAAGCACCTGGTTTTGGAAAAGATATTATAACTTACGATGTGACATCAAAGGGAACTAAAAACTATCTTTCTCTTGCTGATGAGATAATTAAAAAAAATGTAAATGTCTGATAAAAAACAGAAGAAAGTTTTAGGACGAGGATTAGATGCTCTTTTAGGTAATTCAAGTGATGATGAGAATAAATTAAAGCCCCCAAGCAATGTTAACTCATTTGAAATTGACATTAATAGGATTGATGTTAATCCAAATCAACCAAGATCGAATTTTGATAGTGTTGAAATAGATAGTCTTTCAGATTCTATAAAAGATCTTGGAATTATTCAACCTATAACTGTAAGAAAGATAAACCCCGCTAAATATGAAATAATATCAGGAGAGAGAAGGTTTAGAGCTTCCAAAAAAGCAGGTTTAACTTCAATTCCATGTTACATAAGAGGGGTTGAAAGTGAATCTGATATTCTTAAGATGTCTTTAGTTGAAAATGTCCAGAGAGTTGATCTTGATCCGATTGAGATTAGCTTAAGTTATGAGAGATTGATAGATGAGTATAAGCTCGATATTGAGTCAATATCAAGAATAGTTGGTAAAGACAGATCAACAATTTCTAATTATATACGATTACTAAAACTTGATCCAATCATTCAATCAGGAATCAGAGACAGGTTCTTAACAATGGGGCATGGAAGGGCTCTTGTTAATGTTGATGATAAAAAAGTTCAATTAGAAATTTATGAGCTAATAATATCAAAAAATTTATCTGTAAGACAAACTGAGAAAATCGTAAGTGGGTTGAAAATAAGAAAAGCCAATTCAAATATAAGTTCTGATGTCTCTAGAATATATATTGATGTAACTAATAAATTTGAGAAATTATTTGGCTCAAAAGTTAGACTAAAAGAAGATTCCAATGGAAAAGTATCCTTATCAACTTCATTCAAAAGTATTAATGATTTATATTCTATTTTAAAAAAATTATCAAATTGAGAAATTTTTTTTTATCAATATTAATTTTAATTTCTTTCAATTCTTATTGCCAATCTGAATTAGACTCAATATACATTAGCCCAAGAAAACAAAGATTAATTAATGATCCTCTAACCCCATCTAAAGCTGCATTTTATTCTTCAGTTATACCTGGGTTAGGTCAGGTTTACACAAGAAGATATTGGATGGTTCCAATAATATATGGTGGTTTGGGAACTTCAGCTTACTATTTCAATTATAATCAAAAAGAAATGAATAAATATAGAACTGCATACAAAAGAAGGTTGGCTGGATATTTTGATGATGAATATATTGATATAATTCCTGAAAACGATAAATTATTAGAGGGTATGAAGTTTCATAGAAGATACAAAGACTTTGCGTTTATGTTTTTAGTAGGTACTTATGTTCTAAACATCATTGATGCAAATGTAGGAGCTCATTTACTTCAATTCAATGTAAGTGAAGATCTATCTCTTAGACCATTTATTGAAAGTAATTATTTTGATTTTTCTCAAAATGCAGGAATTAAACTAAAAATTAATTTAGACTAGAATGAGTTTTATTGAGTGGGTTTATTTTTTCTTGATTTACAATGTGTTAATCTTCGCTGGTTCTCAGAAGCTATTTAGACTAGCTGGATTTCATGGCTGGCTAGCAATTATTCCATTTTATAATATCATTAAACATTTAGACATAATCCAAAGACCTAGATGGTGGATAATACTTGTTTTTATACCAGTAATTAATCTTCTTATGATACCTGTTATTTGGGTAGAATTTATTAAAAAGTTTAATCATAACTCTAAGATTGATAGAATATTAGTTATTCTAACTCTTGGGTTTTATTTTTTCTATGTAAGCTATTTTAGTAGTAAGACAAAATTAGTTGATGATATTTCTTTCTCTGGATTTGAAAGATCCATTGGATCATTCATATTTGCAATAGTTATAGCAACAATAGTACATAATTATTTTCTTCAACCTTTTGTAATACCGACTGGATCATTAGAGAAAACATTGAGAGTTGGTGATTTTTTGTTAGTAAGTAAATTTCATTATGGTGCAAGAGTTCCTTCAACTGTTGTTACTCTTCCTATGGTTCATGACACTATACCAATTATTAAAACTAGATCATATTTAAAAAGTCCACAATTACCATATATTAGAATTCCTGGATTTCAAGAAATAAAAAATAATGATATTGTAGTTTTTAATTGGCCTGCAGATACTGTTAGAAGATTTTTTGTAAAGGAAAAAGGAGTTATTAAACCAAGAGATAAAAAATCAAATTATGTGAAAAGAGCACTTGGAATTCCTGGAGATACAATTGAGATTAAAGATGGAATTATTTTTATAAATGGGAAGAAAAATGTCTTACCCGATAGAGCTAAACCAATCTATACATATAATATAAAGTCTAATGAAGGCGTTTCATCAAACAAACTAAAGGAATTAGGAATTGAGGGTTTCATTAGAAAATTTATTATTAAAAATTTAAGTCAAATATCATATGAAGAAATATCAAATTATATACTAAGTATTTCCAACACTAATGATAACGAATATTTGGTTTATACTGATGACTCTGGAATACCTTTAAGTATTATTAGAGAAAATAATTTAATTATTAGTGAGCTAATTGATAGTTCAAGAGAAATTAGTTTAACATATGAAGATGCTTTTAAAATAGAAAATTCTAATGTATTTGACACAATTTACAGAGTAACCCAGAGCAAAGATGTATCTAATCTAAATTTCTTTCCAAATAACAAGAATTTTAATTGGAATAACGACTATATGGGGCCAATTTATATTCCTAAGAAAGGAGACAAAATTGATCTAAGTTTAGATAATCTTCCAGTTTATAAAAAAATAATAAAAGACTATGAATTTAATGATATTGAGTTATCAAACGGCAAAATTATTATAAACAACAAAGAACAAGACTCATACACATTTAAACAAGATTATTATTGGATGATGGGAGACAATAGATATAACTCAGAAGATTCAAGAGTATGGGGTTTTGTTCCATTTGATCATGTTTTAGGGAAACCAGTTTTTATTTGGATGAGCATTGATGGACTTTTTAATGGGATTCAAAATTGGAAATTTAGATGGGATCGAATATTTACAACTATTGGACTAGATGGAGAACCAAGATCTTATCTCCCTCATTTTATAGCTTTAATGGTCTTATGGCAGCTATATGTTTTTATCAAAAGAAGGAAATCTAAAAATTAATCATTATCAGAGTTCTTAAATAAAAAATCCTTCTCACTNTTACTTAAACTTTCGTATCCAGATTTACTTATTTTATCCAATATATTGTCAATCTTTTTTTGATTGCTACCACTCTGTTTAGAACTAGAGAGATTTTTAATATATCTGAAGAAAATATTAAAAGTAGAAAAGCTATATTCTTTATTAAAGTTTTTTGCATAGTAGAAACCATAAAAAGCACCACCCAAATGTGCAATATTTCCACCAGCATTACTAAAGGGTATTTGTATTAAACTCAATAAAACATAGAAAAGACCTAAATATTTCAATCTAATATCAAAAAAAATGAGGTTCACTCTAGTGTTTGGCATATATGAACAAGCAAATATAAGTACAGCGTAAACAGCAGCTGATGATCCTATCAAAGGTGAAAAAGCATTTTTAAATACTGGGAAAATATTATATGAAATCACAAAGAATAGACCTCCCATAAGTGCACCATAAAAATATATTTCTATTAATTTTTTATTTGTTAGAAAATTTAAAAAATGTTTACAAACAACATACAAAATCAACATATTCCAAAATATGTGAAAAAAATCAATGTGAAAAAAAGAATATGATATTAGTGTCCAAGGACTTCTAATAATATCTCCTATTCCTGGGTGAAGATCAAAGTAATCAATAAGGGTAAATAGTTTTAAATTAAAAAGAAACAGAAATGTATTTAAAACAAGTGGAAGTAAAAAAACAATAATATTGATTATTATAATTTTTTTAAAAAAAGGTTGATTTAAAAAATATCTAAATCCTAATTCCATCTTTTATTATTAAACTGATTTTTTTTCCAGTACCACATCATTATAAAACCAGTAATTGCTCCACCAATATGAGCAAAGTGAGCAATTGGTCCAACTGAATATGATGTAAATCCAAAGAAAAGGTCAAATAAAATTAAAAGAGGCACCAAATATTTTGCTTTAATAGGTATTGGTGGAAAAAGAAGCATTAATTGAACATTTGGAAATAACATAGCAAATCCAACTAGTATACCATAAAGAGCTCCTGATGCACCCACCATAACTGCCTTATATGATTGAATTCCAGAAGCAAGTTTTGNTTCTCCTAATATCTGTATTAAACTGGGATTAAGTCTACCTGTTTCAAAGAAACTATTTATCTCGTTTTTTGTTAAGCCATTATCAGTTAATAATTGTGTTACAGATAGAACATCATAATGATATACAAGAGATTGTATAAGAACAGCCCCAAAACCAGCAGACAAATAGAAAAAAATAAATTTTTGTTTACCCCACATTTGTTCAAGTGGAGTACCAAACATCCATAAACCAAACATATTAAATAAAATATGAGTTGTGTCTCCATGCATAAACATATGAGAAAGAGGTTGCCAAAGAAAAAAAGATGAATTTTTAGGATAGTGCATAGCAAAGAGATCATACATCAACTCGCCAAAAACCATTGATGCAATATAAAAAATCACATTAATTATGATCAAATGTTTTACTATCTCACTTACNCTACCCATTAAATTTGTTTTCTATATCGTTTTTATTTAAAGTAATAAATATTTGCTTATTATCAGGAGACAGATTAGGTTCTTTGCATGAAAATAAATGATTTACAATATACTCTTGCTCATCCAAATTAAGTTTTTGACCTGATTTGATTGATGTAATTTTTGAAAGTCTTTTTGCAAAAAAGTCAGCTGTGCTAAAATCATTAGATACATTGAAATCTTCATTGAGAATATTTTCAATAACTTCTTCTACATTATTTTTTTCTATACCAAATGGAATTGACTCAACATGCATTAATTCATTCTTCAGGCTTATCTCAAAACCAATTGATTTAAATTCATCAATAATTTTATTATAGAGCAATAATTGTTTTTTTGTCAAACTTAACTCAATTGGAAAAACTAACTTTTGAGAATTAATAGAGTTCTCAAAAATTGATTTTAAAAAGGACTCATATAATATTCTCTGGTGAGCTAAATTTTGATTTATTATAATAAGAGATGACTTATTAGTACTCACAATAAATTTATTTAAAATCTGGAAAATCTTTAAAGCCTGATTATTATCATCATTCAGTTTTAATTTATTATGACTAGACAAGTAATCACCAGGAACTTTATTAATTTCTTCGTCATTAAAAACCTCAAAGGGGTTAAATTCTGAATTAATCTCAATAGTAGGATTAGTTGGCTTTGAATTAACTTGATCATATGAAATATCCATTGAAGGATCCTTATCAAAATCAAGGACAGGACTAACCTGGTATATACCAAGACAGTGTTTAACTGAAGAGTTTATTATTGAATATAAATTTTGATCATCATCAAATTTTATTTCTGTTTTGTTTGGATGGACATTAACATCTATTTTGGTTGGATCTATATCAATAAACAGAAAATATCCAGGGTGATATCCATCTTTTAGCAAACCCACGAATGATGCAAAAATTGAATGACTAATAAATTGACTTTTAATAAACCTATTATTAACAAAAACAAACTGATTACTCCTTGATTTTTTTGAAAATTCTGGCTTTAAAACAAAGCCAGAAATATTAGCAATTTGGGTGCTTTCATTAATAGGAATTAAATTTTCTCTGATTTTTTCTCCAAATATTGATATAATTCTTTTGTTTAATGACTCCTCTTTCAGATAAAAAATTTCCTCTTCATTATTGATAAATGAAAACTCAATTTCTGGATGTGAAATTGCTAATCTATGAAAAACATCGAGTATATGCCTGAGTTCAACAAAGTCTGATTTTAAAAAGTTTCTTCGTGCTGGTACGTTATAGAATATATTCTTTATTTTAATTGAAGTACCTTCTTGAATATTTGACTCCTTTTCACTTAAAAGCTCACCACCATTAATCTCTATAAAATGGCCATTTTGATTATCATTAATTGATTCCATCTCTACCATTGAAACTGAGGCAATAGCAGCTAATGCTTCACCTCGAAATCCCATTGATGAAATAGAAAAAATATCTTCTATTTTACTAATTTTTGATGTCGCATGTTTTATAAATGATAAATGCATATCATTTCTTGACATTCCTTCTCCATTATCAATTACCTGAATTAGATTTTTTCCAGCATCTTTTATTATTATTTTAATTCTAGTTGAATTTGCATCAATAGAATTTTCTATAAGTTCTTTTAGTACAGAAGAAGGTCTTTGAACTACTTCACCAGCAGCAATTTTATTTGAAACATCGCTTGGTAAAATTTTAATTATATCTGACATTAATTGGTAAAGAAAATATTTATATCAAAATCAATGATATATAAAAATACCAAAATAAGAAAAAGAACTATTAAGATTAATGTCATATTAATACCTCTGTTTTTTCTATTACGCATTTTATACCTTTGATCAGCCCAATGTTTTCCGATGTCGTTTGAGTTATATGACTCTCTGTAAACAGAAAACTTTGATTCAAAAGTTGGTGCAACATCATCTTTACCTTTGTAAAAACGAGGAGTATAGTTGAATTTTCTGTTTTTATTTAACTTAAAGAAGTTAACTTTCATTGATTAAATTTAATCATTTTCAAAGCGGCAATGGCAGAATCTTCACCCTTGTTATACTTTCCGCCACTTCTATCAATAGATTGACTAATATTATCATCTGTAGACACGCATAAAATTACAGGTATATCAGATATAACATTTAAATCTTTAATACCGTTTACAACAGCATTAGATACAAATTCAAAGTGTCTTGTTTCACCCTGAATTATACATCCAATTGCTATAACTGCATCAATATTTTTATTAATCAGGTTTTTGCATGCAAAAATTAACTCAAAACTACCAGGAACATTTATTTTAGAAATATTTTTTTCTTGGACACCGTTTTTTATCAGAATGTTTTTTGCTCCTATAAATAGCTTCTCAGTAATTTCATTATGCCACTCTGAAACAACACAAGCAATATTTAATTTATCAGGATTTAGTAATTTAAATTCTTTGTTAGAATGATCAAATTGCTTAGCAGACATTTTAATTATTTAGATTTTCAATTCTACCAATTTGAACTTCAACTAAACTAAATTCATAGGAATCTGGAAATTCTTCTTTGATTCTAATTAAATAATTTAATGCAGANTTAAATCTAAGTNTTCACCAAGTTCAGAACCTATAATTGCAGCTTTAAATAAATATTTTGGAGTTGTGTAAATGTTTTCGTTGTGCTTGAAAGCCTTTTTATAATATTCATATGCTTCCTTTGGTTGATTCAACTCCGAGAAACAATCTCCAATAGTTCCTAAAGAAATCGATTTTAGTAGTATATCATCTGAATTAAATTTTTTAAGGTAAACTATAGCTTTCTCATATTCTTTTAGGTTCAAATATGACATACCAATAGAATAGTTTGCTAGATTTGCTGCTTTTGTTCCGGAATATTCATCTACAATATCAAGAAATCCATATTTTCCTTCTCCTCCATTTAAAGCTAATCTAAACAGTGAATCTGATTCATTTGAAACTAGTGCTAATTCAAAAAAATATTGTGCTTGGCTTAGTTCACTTACAGCCTCTGTTTCTTTGGGTTCTGCAATAAATCTCTGGTATCCCAAATAAGATAGAACAGACAATGAAATTAGCGCAATAACCGAAAAAATTTTATTCTGATTTTTTAGTATCCACTGTTCAGATTTGTTAGCAGTTGAATCCAGGGAATCAAACACTTCAGCAGTTTGACTTTTTTCTCCTTGATTTACTGCTTTTGTTCTACTTTTTTTATAACCTCTTCTATTGAATGTTGCCATAATAATTTTTTGAATCCCAAAATTAATGTTTTATTTTGAAT
>FUFK010056986.1_pt1 | contig 15676 bp, 13 predicted proteins | sample 1021851 | NCBI WGS metagenome assembly FUFK01 (sample SAMEA51879418, study PRJEB19060) | metagenome | reverse complement strand
TAATCTAAATCCTATAAATAAATGGAGAAGCATAACTATTTGATCAAATAGCTCATGACAAAGCAGGTTCAATTTAGAAAAGGAACGACAGCTGAACACTTCAACTTTACTGGAGCTCTAGCAGAGATAACGGTAGATACTGATAAGAATACGGCGGTTGTTCATGACGGAGCAACTCCTGGCGGATTTGAACTTGCGAGAGCAAGATGGACGTTTGTGTCTGGAAACTATACCTTGGCGACAAACCAAAAGTATACAGTGGATTCACAAAATAGTCCCTCTGGATTCGATTTAACCATGCCAACTCCTCGTGCGGTTGGTGACTGGGTATGGATCGAAGACTTTGCTAATTTCTTTAGCATCAATCCTATCAATGTTGTATCTCAATACAGTTTTGAAAATGGACATTTAGTTAGAGAATCTTCACCTTTCATTATGGACGTGTCAGGTGCGTCAGTGACCTTTATTTGGAATGGAACTCTTTGGAAAGTATTCAACAATAGGGCAAGTTAAAAATGGCACTTACGCTAAGTAACTCAATTTCTGGACAGTTTGACCCCTCTGAATCATCGGGTTTTTTCGTGTATGCACTCAGAAGAGATGCTGACAACATGTTACTGTTTTCAAAAGTTAGTGCTGCTTCGACAGAACTAGGAGAATTCTATCGTAACGATGGAACTGCTATACCAGAATTCGGTGATGGTTTAGATTATGGTTGTTATGACGTTGGTGTTGGTAAAACGTCAATTATCCGTAATGATATTGCGACTGAGAAAAAATTCGTAGATGATCCGAATGATAAATACCAACAGATTCGCTTTGACCGCAGAAACTTATACTATTACATAGATGATGATGGCTTTTTCGTTATAAGATTCAACGGTCCCGATTATGCCTATAACAGCATAGGACCAAAGTAAAAAATCCCCCCTCAGATAATTACACGGAGAAAAAATGGCTGAGTTTAGACTTGGAAGAGTAAAATTCAACTGGACAGGTGATTGGACAGTATCCAAAAGCTACTTAATTGACGATATCGTTAAATTTGGTGGTAATACTTATGTGGCAATAGCAAACCACACATCCACCGCAAGTACCAGTAATTTTTATTCTAACGACCTTGGAAACTGGAATCTTCACATAGAAGGTTTAGAACAGAAAGGAGAATGGAGTGCTGGAGTTTACTATCGTGTAAACGACCTTGTTACTTTTGGTAACGTTGTTTACAGAGTTACAACTGCTCATACATCCGAAGGCACCTTCATTGACGAAACGAAGGTTGTCGAGTATGTGAAAGGATTTAAAAACGAAGGCGAATGGAATATAAACAACGAATACCAATCAGGTGACGTTGTAAACTATAACGGTTCATCTTACGTTGCATTAACAACATCACTCGCTGGATTCCAACCTCCACAGTATTTGGGTGTTTCTACAGACCCTGCTGCAAAATGGACTATCTTATCTGACGGTCTTGCTGGTGCAGCTCAGACATATACAGAGGGTACATTCTTAAGAGGCGATCTTACACAGTATGGTGGTAACATTTACCGTCATAAATTAGGCATTACAACTAACGTTTCTCCAGTACAGATCGGGGTGGGATCTATTGGTGATGCACAGTATAATGGTGATGCTGTATGGGATCTATTGGTCAAAGGATTTAATTTTGTAGGTAACTTCTCCACTACCTTCAATTACAAACCTGGCCATGTTGCAAGATACGGTTCAGATTCATACATCTCTATTGGTAATTCACACACTAACGTAGTTCCTACCACTGGTATTGGAACATTCTGGGAAGTACTTGCATCTGGTGACTCATCTGCTGCTCTTAATACTAAGGGTGACTTACTTACATACAACTCAGGAAACCAAAGAATAGGTATTGGTTCTACAGGTTATGCACTTGCAGTTCAGTCAAATGGATTACCTGGCTACGAGATTGTAGGAAACCAGACTAGAATTTACTACGTTGACTCCGAAGATGGATTAGACGGAAACAATGGTCTTGCACCTAACTTGGCGTTTAAGACTATTAAACAGGCTTGCGTTGCTGCTCGTCCTACAACTCCAATCACCAATATGGTGTATACCGCATCTACTGGTGTGGCAACAGTTACAGCGCCTGGTCATGGTCTACTAAACACTGGTACGTTCGTTCAGTTACAAGATATTCAGTTTGAGTGTCTATCTGGAGGTAACGTATTCAATATCTTGGGTATGACTTTCAACAGCGCAGTTGGTATTGCAACTGTTACTGCTATTGGTCTTGGTGCTGCTCCCGAAATTGGAATTGGTGCAACAGTTAGACTAAGAAATCTAAACGTAACCTACACAGGTACTGCAAGATTCCCACATACATTCCAAAGTGCATTAGATAATGCCATTGTATCTGGTGGTAACTATGCTCACACATTCAACAGTTGTGCAACAAACGGAGTCACAGTTGTTGGTGGATCTAGTATCACTCCAACAAGTGCAACATACAATCCAGTGAACGGTGAGTTTACAATGACTCTTGCTGGTCATAGTTTATCAACTGCTGATAAAATCACGATTGCTGATAACGCATTTACGTTCACTTGTACAATGAACAACAATGGTTCTCAGAAGACATATCCTAGACCTGGCAAAGACCCTGCACAAGGACAACAGTTAGCAATTACAGGTACAACAACTAATACATTTACAGTTAACGTTGGCCCTTCTCCATTAGTTGATCACAAACCAACAGCCGTTTCATATAACGAGCATTCTGGTGACATGGTTTGTACAATCGGTACTCACAATCTAACAGTTGGTACATCTGTTAAGTTAACAGAAGAAGGTATGACCTTCCGTTGTTCAATGGACGGATACACAACCGATCACCCATATCCAAGACAGGTTGCTGGAGACGGATCTCCTGACCCTGCATACAATACTGCACTAAACATTACTGCTGTAACTGCGAATACAATTACAATTAACGTTGGTGCTGCATCTGATAACCAGACTATTTCTGGTAAGTTCCCTGCTGTACATACTCAAGGTACTTATGAGTTCCCAGTTTCTGCTGTTCCTGATGCAAACTCAATCGCAATCAACGTTGGTGTTTCAACTAGAACATTTGCTTACCAATCTGGTGGTACTGCGTTCGTTGGATTAACAACAACCAAGTATCCTGATAAGGTTTCTAAGTCTTACTACGAAGTTCTTGATGTTACTGACACAGAGACATTNAAGGTCAACGTTGGTATTTCATCTATCAACCACACATACGTTGAAGGTGGACAAGTAACAGACTTAACCCCTGCGATCTTGAAACTATCTGCTTCTCAATTCTATGAGCAGTTACCTATTAAGGTTCCTCCATTCACATCTATTATCGGTAACGCATTGAGGGCGTCTCAAGTTCTACCTAAGGCTGGAACATCTGATGATTCTACAACTCCAAACCGTAGATCACACATGTTCAAGATGTCTGATGGTACAACTATTCAGGCGATCTCCATGAAAGGAATGGAAGGATTCATGTATGATCCTAACGCTCCTCTCGTTCTTGACAACTCCAACCTAAGAACTGGTGTTGGAACAACTGCTGCTGGTGTATTCATCTCCTTAAACCCAGATTCACCAATCGATAACAAGTCACCTTACGTTAAAGACTGTACTTGTTTCTCCGACCCTGCAACTGAGAGTGGCAGATTCGGTGGTGGTGGTGTCGGTGTATTCATCGATGGTGGTGTACATGATAGAGGTGCGAAATCAATGGTGTTCGACGCCTTTACGCACGTTGCATCTGATGGTGCTGGATTCATTCTTGATAAGGGTGCAATCGCTGAAATCGTTTCCTGTTTCACATACTACGCTAAGTGGGGTTACTACTCAGGTGGTGGATCAAGAATTCGTGCGGTTGGTGGTAACAACTCTTACGGAGACTATGGTGTTATCTCATCTGGTTTCTCAACTGATGAAGTTCCAAGAACTGCAACAATCTTTGGTGACATGGCTTCAGTCCAAGGTGTAACTAAGGCTGGAACAGTTGCAATCGGTGCTACAATGTTCGGACAAACATCTAAGGCATCTGCATGGTTCTTAAATGACCAAATCACTGCTGATAAGATTTACTTTAAGTATCAGCCTGGATATGGTAACGCTGGAATCGGTACTACTGGATTCGTAGATGGAGAAATCATCTGGTTCGGTGCTGGTGCTGAGGCNAGTTCTGGTGTTGGTTCAATNACAGTNGGNGCAGCNGCNNNNTCANNNACTGGACAGAAAGGNACNATNNTNGAAGTNGANNANANNTCNNNNANNCTNCTNNTCGGTGACGCTATCGGATTTACAACCACACTCTATGGTGCAACTGATAGATTCTTCATTATTAACACTATAACGAACGTCGCNGCTGCNNNNACTTACNNAGCTTGGCNAGCTGGATCGNNANCNGGTNTNTCAACGGTATACTANAANCGTGCTACNTTGTCNNTCTCACCNGAGAANGNAACTGGTACATGGGATACTAGANNNNTAGGATCTGGTAACGGTTCTTCAATCGAAGTTAGAACTCTGTTCTCACAGGCAAGACTAACAGGACATGACTTCCTCGCAGTTGGTACTGGTAANAAGACAGAAACTGGATATCCAAACGTTAACTTGGCAAACGTAATTCAAGGTAACGAGACTAACGTATTCGGGCCTGGTAAGGTGTTCTTCGTATCAACCGACCAAGGTGGTAACTTTAGAGTTGGAGACTTCTTCTCCGTTGACCAGTTGACTGGTCGTGCAACATTGGATGCTTCAGCGTTCAACTTATCTGGTTTGACAGAATTGAGACTTGGTTCTCTTGGAGGTCAGGTCGGTGAGGCGATATCTGAATTCTCCTCTGACCCTGCAATGTCAGGTAACTCAAACAGTGCATGTCCTACAGAATTTGCTGTTAAGGGATTCGTCACTCGTGGTTCTATGGGTACAAAGGCAATGACACCTCCTGTAGGTACAACTGCTCAAAGACCTGGCGGTATCGATGATGAGTTCAACACTGGTGCGTTAAGATTCAACACAGACCTCGGTGCTCTTGAGTACTACAACGGTTCAGCATGGATTCAGCCTGGCGTTGAGTCATACAGCACAATCTCAACATCAACAAACGTTACTGCTGGTGGTAACTACTTTGTTAACACAAACGGTGGTGGTGTTACTGCAACACTCCCTGCATCTCCTGACTTGGGTGCTAAAATCACATTCTTCGATGTTGCTAAGACATTCGATAGTAATGCATTGACCGTCTCTCGTAATGGAAAACTAATACAAGGTGACTCTGCTAACCTAACTGTTAACACAGAGGGTGCAGCATTTAGCCTAGTATTCTCAGGTGATTCATATGGTTGGAGAATCTTCTCCATCTAATGTTTGACTATCTACATTATGATATTTTTTTACCACATTTCGAGTTAGTAAATGGCCAATTATAGATCATATCGACAAGTTAGATCCGATCAGATAACTGCTGGAAGTATTTCATCAGATAAACTGCAATCGGGTGTGGCTCCTAGATACTGCGTTAAACATATACATGGACATCCATGTTATTGTACACCTGGCTGTTGTTGTCTTTGGACAGTCCCTTCTGGGGTTGAAAAGATAACCTTTGAATTATGGGGTGCTGGAGGCAACGGACACGGTGCATGTTCATGTAACAGATGTCACCACTATCAAGGTGCTGCTGGAGGAACATATAATACAAAGACAATTTCTACCACTGGAGGTTGTCAATATCGTGTATGTGCTGGTGGAGTTTACAGATGTTGTTCCAGAAACTGTAATGGTTGCATAGGATGTGCTTCTTATGTAAATGGTTACAACTTAAGTAACTTCTGNGCTCAAGGAGGTGCAAGAGGTTGTGCAAACACTGACTGGTCAGTTGCTTGTACATCAAGAAACTTCTGTTGTGTATCGCCTGGTCAGTGGGGTGGAGACTTTGCAATGGCTCCTCACCAAGACGGTTTCTCAGGTCACTGGAACTGTCAGTGTGGCCCATCTATTACTACAGAATGTACATCTGGTGCTCCGTTCTTAACATCAAGTACAGAAAACCAAGCTGTTCACTGTTGGGCTCGTTGCGGTTGTTGGACTGCTCCATACGCAACTGGTGGAAAGGGTGGACAAACACAATACTGTGGTAGGTGTTGTGCTCAGGGTGGCCAAGGCGGCTCTGGAGTTGTAAGAATCACTTACGTCTAAAAAGGAAATCAATGGCAAGTTATTCATCATACAAAAAAGTTAATGGAGATCAGTTAGCTTCTAATAGTTTGAGTGCATCAAGCTTTAGTGACTCACCGAACTCATCTTATGGCGTAAAATGGTTTTACGGAATCATATGTCGTTGTTCGGCTGGTTGCTGTTGTAACTGGACAGTCCCAACAGGTGTTCAAAACATGTGGATTCAGGCTTGGGGTTCTGGAGGAAATGGATCTGGTGCATGTTCATGTAATAGATGCCATCACTTTTTAGGTGCTGGTGGAGGATATTACAATAGTAAAATGATTACCGTTACTGCTGGTAACAACTATACTGTCTGTGCTGGTGGAGTTTATCGATGTCTATCTAGAGAATGTACAGGATGCATAGGATGTTCTTCTTATGTAAATGGTGCAAACTTATCCAATTTCTGTGCCATTGGTGGTTGCAGAGGAATGGCAAATACTTCTTGGAGTACAAACTGTTCATCATTAAACACATGTTGTCGTGCTCCTGGCAACAACGGTGGAGACTTCGGAATTGGAAACCATGCTGGTGCTTGGTCTGCTTCTAGATACGATACATACAGAGGATGGTGTCATTGTTATCAACACGCTCATTCTCCAACATCTGCACCTCTAATCGGTACTTCAGTGTATCAGTCATTAAGAAGTTGCTGGATTCGTTGTGGTTGCTGGATCGTGCCTTACGGTCATGGTGGACAAAACGCAACAACTACTTATTGCGGTAATGGTCACTGTGGACAAGGTGGAACTGGTGGTGGCGGCCTAGTCAAAATTACATACTTCTAAAGGAAAGAAATGGCAAATTATTCATCCTATAAAAAAGTTGCTAACGATAGGATCGTTGACGGATCTATTCCATCATCGGCGGTTCAATCTGGATCTTTTTCTAACTGGTGTGTAAAATGGTTCTACGGACAAACTAACGTCTGCAACCCAGGCTGTTGTTGCAACTGGCAAGTACCAACAGGTACAACTCGAATGACTATCGAGGCTTGGGGTGCTGGAGGAAACGGACACGGAGAATGTAACTGTAACCGTTGTGGTAACTGGTTCGGTGCTGGTGGAGGTTTCTATAATACTAAAACTATTAGTACAACTGCTGGATGTCAATATACTGTATGTGCTGGTGGTACATATCGTTGTTGTTCCAGACAATGTACAGGATGTCATGGTTGTTCATCCTATGTAAATGGATATAACCTCTCAGGTTTCTGTGCTTTTGGTGGTAATAGAGGTTGTTATACTAACTCATGGTCTTCAAGTTGTTATACTCAGTTTGAGAGATGTTGTTTCAACCCTGGCGCAATGGGTGGAGATTTCGGAATGGGCAACCATGCTGGTGCATCATACAGGGCTGATGGTTGGAACTGTCACTGTTTCTATAACAATGATGCAATGCCTACAGGAGCTCCATTTATCGGAACTCTAGGTGTTAGTTACGGTGTAAGAAGATGTTGGATTCGTTGTGGTTGTTGGACTGTTCCATACGGACACGGTGGACAAGGTGCTATTACTGCATACTGTGGTAGTGGTCACTGTGGACAAGGTGGACAAGGTGGAGGAGGACTCGTTAAGATCACTTACGTCTAAACCGAACAAGAAAATTTTTCAAAAGAGGGTTATAAACCCTCTTTTTTTATAAATAGTCCCGAAGGAGTAAACCCGAATAAATCCGAAATGGCAACAAAAATTATCGAAAAGGCATGGAAGTTAAGTCTTCCGAACAGTTTCCTTGTTGATCACAGCTTCTCTGATGGTAAACAAAGAGACCAAACATATGACGGCCCAGACAAAATCTATCTACAGATTGGTGCAGATGGAAAAGAACATTATGGCCCTCTAACAGAAGACGACATTGCAGATGGTCGTCCAAGACCAGCTGACGTAGTTCAGTGGTATGAAGTAGATTGTTCAAGATCTGATCTACACACACTCATCTGTCAACTTAGAGGCCCTGTGGTCAATGAGAAAGAAGAGAGTCGTGACTTATCTGTAGATGTAGCGCACCCTGGCTCACCTGATTTATCAGCTGATGGATACGTTCAGTTCACATACGGTTCTGTGTTATATCCAGATGATATCTACAACGAAAATACTATCGTAGTTGCAAATCCAGGCAGTGCTGGCCCCGATGACATCTCAATTCAGGCATTTACTCCTAAAGAGAAAATAAATGGTGTAGATGAGGATAAAACATGGGATATGGTTAGATCTCATAGAAACATGGAGCTAGGAAATAGTGATGGTAAAGTAACAGAGGATATGCCTGATGATCTTAAGAATAAGTGGAAAACTTATCGTCAACAGTTAAGAGACCTCCCTGCAAAGATGCAAGCTGCAAATGTACATCCAAACATCGCAGACATGATGTTCCCAATGCAACCAGACCATGTAGATCCACCAACAGATCCTGCTGATGGTGATGGATCAGGAACTCCAGCATGGGCACCTCCAGGCTAATCAAAACATATATAAATTAATTCATCAAGATCCTCCTAATAAGGGGATCTTTTTTATTAAATGTTTGAAGCTAATCCTCTCAGTAATTATAATTTAACTGTAAAAAGAGTCTATGATCATTCTAAGAATAATGATCAAGGATTTATCTGGAGGAAAGTGTTTGTTGTAGATAATTTTTACACAAATCCAGATGAGGTAAGGGACTATGCCTTATCATGTGAACTTAAAGGTGGAAAGGAATATTGTGGAGCTTTAGTAGGAAAACGTGTTGTTGAAGATAGTCAGGAGATGATAGATAATCTTCGTCCAATATTCTCTACTCTCTGTAATCAAAAGGAATGGAATAATTTAGAATATGATGATACAGAGTTTCATTCAAAATGGGATAATATGAAATTCATGGTAAATCATACAACTCACGATGATATAATGGAAAGATTTACCGATACAGTTTACTGTTATACTCACCACAAGGATAACATAGGGTATAAATGGGCCGCTTTAGTATATTTGAACAAGGATGAAGAGTGTAATGGAGGTACAAATTTCTATAATTACATAGAAGATCATGCTTATGGTTACGATTACAATATAAAAAACGATATAATGTTTACAAGTGAGATGAAATATAATAGAATGGTATTGTATGAAGCCAGACATACTCATGGAGCAATTCTAGATAGGAAGATGTATAAACAACATCCTCGTCTGGCACAGGTATTTTTTATGTGACTATATAGTACAGGAATTATGAAAACTATGAGATCGAAGGCGTTTTTTATTAATGGTGGAGCGGGAAGAGTTATAAGTTCTATCCCTGCATTTGAAAAATATGCGGAGACAAATGACGATTTTATTATAGTGTGTGAAGGGGGTACAGATTTCTTCAAAGGACACCCAACACTAGATGGAAAGGCATACGATCACTGGCATAAAAATCTTTTCCAAGAACATATTAAAGATAGGGACTGTGTAAGTCCAGAACCATATAGAGTATGGCACTACTATAATCAAAAATGTAATTTGGCACAGGCCTATGACATGGAGATTAATGGTTTAGATGAACCAAGAGAACTACCTAAACCAAAAATTGAACTAAACAAAATGGAAGTTATTTCTGGGTACAATGTAGTACAGGAAATAAAATCAGTAACTAAAAAAGATAAAGTAATAGTTGTACAACCATTTGGTAGGTCTATAACTCAGTTAGGTGAATTTTTGGCAGATCCTTCATCAAGAAGTATGCCACTTACAGGTGTATGTGATATAATAAATCAACTTAAAAAAGATTATGCAGTAATTGTAATGAGTGAATTTCATTTCTCAGTAGAAGAGAATGAAGAAAATACTAAATTCCCTATTGCTAGACCACAAATATCAGACATGAGAGTATGGGCTGCAGTTATTGAAGTTGCAGATCATTTCTTGGGATGCGATAGTATGGGTCAACATATGGCAAGAGCTCTTGATAAGACTGCTACTGTAGTAGTTGGTTCGACATATCCAGAAAATATTAGTTATCCTGGCCATAAAGATTTTGATATCATTGATGTTGGAGATGGTCGTAGAGAATATGCACCAATCAGAATAACTCAAGATGAAAGAGTTGACAGATTCAATGATCAATCTATGGAACTTGACAAAAATCAAATCAAACAGATTATAGAATCTTGTAGGAAAAGATTAGGTAAACCCAGAGCATTTACAGGCACATTTGTTCCTGTTCAACAAGAATCATCATCATGTTCTACTCCAACACCAACGCAAGAAATGCCTAAACCAGATGCTTACCAACTTGCTAGTGGTGGAAAGAGAGAACCATTAGGAACAACTCCAATGAATACTGGTGCTCCTAAACCAACATTTACTTTGAACAAACCAAAACCAAAACAGAACAAAGGATTTAAAAATCTGTTAAAATCAGATAAACCAATAATCGATATTGAAACAAAATAATGACTCAATGGATTGCAGCAATCGCCAGAGGACATAACTCTGGAGTTTGTTTACTTAAAGATGGTGAACTTGTTTTAGCTATAGAAGAGGAGAGACTATCAAGAAAAAAATATGATGGAGGCCCTATGGCTTCTATGATTAAGATATTAGATTATACTGATACCTTAGATTATCTTGTGATTGCACATACGCAACCATTAGAACAAGCTGGATCAAACGATTTCACTGGTGAACCTATTTACGTTGCTCTTGCAAGAAAGCTAGGTTTGATTGATCGTAAAGCAGACATTTACAAACACCCACAAGTAGTAGATTATAGTCATATTCATCATAAACTCCATTCATCTTGTGCATTTTATAGATCAGGATTTAAGAGTGCCGTATCTGTCATAGTAGATGGTGCTGGGTCATTTATTCCAATGCATATTGATGGAGAAGATGTAATGACATGGGAGTTAGAAACTATAATAAAATGTAATTATCCAGATAACTTTAAAACTCTATACAAACATCAAGGAGGTAGAGGGCCTTGGGGCTCTGAAAAGATGCTTGGGTTTACATCTAAGAGAGAAGATGAAGAAGGAACTCATGAGTTTATATTAGATGATTCTGCTGGCATAGTAAAGGCATATGAAGCTGTAACTCAATATTGTGGTTGGGCTCCAATTGAAGCTGGTAAAACTATGGGACTGTTTCCATATGGACAACAAAACTTAAATATACCTGACATCTATACTGATTACGATGGCATGAGTGATTGGTCTACAACTAACAGAGATTTGATTGTACCAACTTACCCTAATGGTGCAGTTGTAAATCAAGGTAGATTTACAGAACTCAGAAATCCACCAGATTTAAAAAAGACAGATGATTTAACTCAACTACAAAGTCGTAGAGATATGGCATATGCCATTCAGACAGAATCAGAACAAATGGTATTGGATTTGATTCGTAAGGCGGTAAAAATGAGTGGAGAAAAGAATGTTGTTCTTTCTGGTGGATATGGATTAAACTGTGTTGCAAATTATTGGTATCTAGAACAATTAAAAGGTGAAGGTATTAATCTATTTGTGGAACCAGTAAGTAATGATGCTGGAACGGCAATCGGTGCTGCATATTGGCATTACCATAAAGTAACAAAAGATAGGGAGGTTAAACCAATGATTACTGATTTATATTATGGGCCTAAGTATGATTATGATATTGATTATATTAAAGACCTCGCAAATTATTATGATGCAACTAGAATATTTGAAGCTGATCATGGAGATGCAGTTGATCTAATTACTAAAAAAAATATTGTTGCAATGTTTCAAGGTAGATCCGAGGCAGGCCCTCGTGCATTGGGTAATAGATCTATCATGTATGATCCTAGAGATCCAAATGGTAAAGATCATGTCAATGCGATCAAACGTCGTGAATACTTCAGACCTTTTGCTGGATCAATATTGAAAGAACATGTACATGAATGGTTCGATCTTCGTGGTATGGATGATACTCCATTTATGATGTATGCTGTTAGATGTCAGGACGGAATTAAAGAAAAGATTCCAGCAATCATTCACGTTGATGACACATGTAGAATTCAAACAGTTACAGAAGATGTCAATCCCCATTACTATAATTTAATTAAAACTTTCTATGATAAGACAGGATGCCCTATTATCTTTAATACATCCTTCAACTTAGGTGGAGAACCTCTTGTAGAGACCCTAGACGACGCTCTGAGGACTCTTGCAAATAGTTTGATAGAATACCTCTATCTGCCTGAGTATGGTCTTATGGTTGAAATAAAGAACTAATGAAAACAGTTGGTTTCAATATCTCCCATGATGGTGCAATATGTATTTGTAACAATGGAGAAATTGAATATTACTTAGAAGAAGAAAGAGTTAGTGGTTTTAAACATGATGGGTTTCCAGCAAAATCATTCTACCAATTGTTTGGATATGAAACTACTGTTAAACAATTAGAAGAATATGATTATGCTTTTTCTGGATTAAAATATTGGCCCGTAGATGATATTTCCGTACGTCTTGATTCTGGATTAAAATTTGAAGAAGGTGTAGCTGCCTTTGTAAATCATGTAATATTAAAATCTATAGCTAGAAGTAGACAGAATGAGAAAATAAAATTAACAGAAGCAAAATTTAAAGATATTAGGTATGATGAACATCATGTTTTTCATGCGATAGGTGGTTTCTATAATTCTGGATTTAAAGATGCATTAGTTTTAGTTGTTGATGGTATGGGTAATCCATCAACTAAAGACTCTGATATGCATGAGGTGGCAAGTTTATACACAATGCAAAAAGATCCATTTGTATTGAATTGTTTAGCTAAACAAGAAACTCCAAAACATCATTCTGAGAAATGGAGATCTAGGGAAACTCATTTAGATCATTGGCCAATGGGTATTGGTATGGCCTACGCTTCAGTATCAGCTTACCTTGGATTTGGGACACTAGGATCTGGTAAAACTATGGGATTGGCACCATACGGTAAAGAAGATGATAATATAAAACCTTTTATCTTAGAAAACAACCTAGTAAATTCTAAACTTTTTTACAGATCACATGATGGTTGTGTTTTTATTCCTTATGATTATCTTCCCGAATCTTGGAACTATAGAGAATGGAATGATGACGTTCAAAAAATTGCAAATTTGGCATATAGACTGCAAAAAGATTTTGAAAAATGGATGACAAATACTATTATATCGGGACTAAAGGAAACTGGTAAAAAAAATATTGTATTATCTGGTGGGTGTGCTATGAACTGTGTTGCTAATTATGAGTACTTGAAACATCTTCCAGAAGGTGTTAAAATGTTCGTAGATCCATTATGTCAAGATGCGGGCACATCTGTAGGATTGGCAAAGTACCTTTACTATTCTAAACAATGAAAACAGTTAAAAAGTTAGTTATTGTTGGTGGAGGAACTGCTGGATGGATAACTGCATCTTGGTTTGCAAGAAGGTGGAAATCTTTAGAAGTAGTTGTCATTGATAAATCAGATCCAGAAAGAGTTGGTGTTGGAGAAGCTACGTTGTTAAGTTTCCCACAGGTCATGAGAGAGATGGGATATGAACCACATCAATGGATGAATGAAATAGATGCAACATTCAAGGCAGGAATATTATTTCCTGGCTGGGGTAAGGAAGAAAATAATATCTGGCATCCATTCGGTTTTGGTATTTTGGGTGATGGTGAAAATCCAAACATACCCAGAGTCCCTCTCTATGATGTTTGGTCTAATTATCAAGATCAAAGAGAAATAAAAAGTATATCTGGTTTATATGGATCTGCCATGCAGAATAAAATAGAACCAGATTATGTTAGAGACACATATGCCTATCAGATTGATTGTGGTAAATTAGTAAAATTTTTACAAAAAAATACTATACCATACTTAAAAGAATATATTCAATCTGATGTTATAGAGATTTATAGAAATGGTTTATCTGGTGATATTACAAGATCTAGTATCAAAGAATTAGTATTAGATGATGGATCAAGAATTACTGGAGATTTGTTTATAGATTGCACTGGTTGGAAACAGATGTTGATAGGTAATCATAATGTAGATTTGAGTGATAGATTATTCATAGACACTGCTTTTGCTACCAAAGTAGAATATCAAGATAAAAATAAAGAGATGCATCCATATACGGATTGTCAGGCATTAGAACATGGTTGGAGATGGAGAATACCAACACAATCCAGAATAGGAACAGGATATTGTTTCAATAGATCAGTTACAGATCCAGATATAGTGGCAGATGCTTTTGTTAAACATTGGGATAATAGAATTGAGAAAAAAGAATTGAGAATGTTAGATTGGAAACCTCAATATGTTGAAAAATTTTGGGAAGGTAATGTAGTTCCTATTGGACTTAGTGCTGGATTTATAGAACCATTAGAAAGCACTGGATTGGCCTTGATGATAAGGGGATGTGAATTTTTAGAAGAATGTATGGTTGATTGTGTCTATAATGAATACGAAACTGATATCTATAATGTTAGAATGAAGTGTGCTTTTGAGAGTGCCGTTGATTATGTTAACATGCATTATTCATATTGTGAAAGAAAAGGTAAGTTTTGGGATTACGTCAGATTAAGTCACGATAAATCTGGTATGCAAAAATATATGGAAGATCAAATAAATGATCCAGATTCTTTGACATTTCAAGATCATAGATCTAGTTCGTTTTTTGGTGGAAGTAATTGGCATGTGTGGTTATTACAACTGATGCCTGAGGTTGAGAGGAAGACATATTGGTATAAGGATGTAAAAGAAATTATTCCTAGATATGAAAATTATCTAAGGAGACTAGATAATAGTGTAAACCAATCAATTCCACAAATAGATCTACTAAAAGAATGGTATGGAAAATAAAATAGTATGGTGTAATGGCACTTTTGATATACTACACCCAGGCCATATTGAACTGTTCAAGGTTGGTGCATCTTTAGGAAAAAAACTCATAGTAGCCACAGATACAGATGAAAAGATTCGTAAAGATAAGGGTGCGTTTAAGCCCGTCAACAATTTGTGTGATAGAATTTCCATGTTACAAGCGATAAAATATATTGACGAAGTATTGTACTTCAATGACAGAAAAGAATTGGAGGGGTTGATAAAATTGTACATGCCTGATATACTACTGTTAGGTGATGATTGGAAAGGAGGAGATGTGGTTGGCAAAGAGTATGCCAGAGAAGTCAGATTTCTTCCTAGATTGAATTATTCCACAACTGATATCATAAAGAAGATTCGTGGCTAACGTAATTGTCATAGGTGATAAGTGTACAGACAAGTATGTTTTTGGAGAGACTACTAGGCTCAGTCCAGAACAACCTGTCCCTGTTCTAGATCAGACTAGAATAGAAGAGAGGCCAGGTATGGCTGCAAACACTGAATTGAATCTAAAGGCGTTTGGTATTAATACTGTTCTACTTTCACAGAGGGAACAGATAACTAAAACAAGATTCATAGATACAAATAGT
>FUFK010042608.1_pt1 | contig 15676 bp, 25 predicted proteins | sample 1021851 | NCBI WGS metagenome assembly FUFK01 (sample SAMEA51879418, study PRJEB19060) | metagenome | reverse complement strand
AATAAGTTGTGGTAGTAGTTTCCAACTTATTAGTTTCATAGGATAAGGAGCACAAATAACATCCTTGTCATANTCAAANTANCTTTTNAGNTTATNTGNANTAAANCCTATGTCTGCATCTATAAACAATAGATGTGTAAACTTTTCGTTGTCTAAAAAATTAGCGACTAAAGTATTTCTTGCTCTTGTGACTAAAGACTCTTGACCTAAAGTTTGTACGTTTAAACCTATTTTATTTTCTAAACAAAAGTTTTGTAGTTGTAATATACCATGAAGATAATCTTCTGTGAGCATACCACCATAACAAGGTGTTCCTACAAATAATTCTATCTTAGCTGACACTTACAGATTCACTACCTAAACTTGCACTTAATGTCAAGGCTGTAGCGATTGGTGAAGCATTTGCAGATGTAAAAGTAGATGTTATCTTCCTATCTGCACTTGTTACACCAAGACTAGCTAGTAAAGAACTTACTGTTCCATTTTCTAACTGATCTGATGGGTCTAGTTTTTTTGGCGGAGACGCATCCTTTAGTGCTTGTGGGTCTGGTCTATGCTTTCTTGGCGTAAGTTGTGGGTGTTTACTTTCATACTCTGATCTATGAACAAAAGAACCATTCCATTCTTTTTTCATTTCACTGTATGGATATTCCATCCCACTTCTATCAGATATCGCTTTTGCATATTTACCTGTTGCGTAAGCCATCTAAACTCCTATTTCTTTTTTCTATTGTGTGCCTTTCTAATGGCATCTTTACCTTTTTTAAAAATACTCACTACTTGATTTTTACCCATTACTTTTGCTCTTTGTTCACCAACAGTTAGTATCTGTATTTTTCTCGCAAAAGGTTTGTTAACTTTTTTTACTTTTGCAACTGTCCTTCTAGCATCAGCAGGTGTACTAAATTTTATACCTACTGTGTCACGAGGATTTTCATCTGTGTATAATCTTCTACCAGAGCCTTTTGGTTTTTTTCCCGTTCCTACCTTCGGGTCACTCATGGTCTCGCAATCTCTGGCTGGATAATTAAATCTACCTTTTCTCTATTGTCTTCCATAGCTCTTTTTAGTTCTTCTTCGTAAAGAACTTTAAGTTCTTGTCTTCTGTTTATATCTATTTGTGGTCTTCGTAAAGCCAAATAATAAGATAAGCCACTAATAGCACAAGGCAAAAATCTGTCTGGTATATCTACAGTTTCTGTAGATAAAGTAATATCTTCTATTCTTCTTCTTTCATTAAACTTAAATACGTCTGCATTATCTGGTGTAGGATACAGAAATACTTTAGGTGTTAATTGTTTATCTAAAAAATATTGAGATGGTCTACCCGTATCACTTTTGTTAGGGATACGAAGGTAGTCATCTCTACTAATTCTTTCTAATTCAAAATCTGTAACTGTAGAATCAGAATTTGTTTTTTGTATGACCGCCTCTGTAATATCTACTGTATGAGTATTAAGTGTGTAACTTGCTGTGTTAGCTGTTAGAGTTTGAGTTGACTCTGTAACTGTCCACAGTTGTATGTTTCTGTTACTCCACTCTTGTAACAATAAATTTAAAGCTCTTCTACCTACAGATGCTTCTTTACCTGTTTGTGGTTCTCCACCAATACGAGCATAAGCATCTTCTATAATCTCATCTACAGCGAGGGTAAAAGTTCTAGTTCCAGAGGTTGCCATAATATTAATACGTCTTTGAAAGTTTTAAGATAATAGTATAGTGATCTCCGTCAGTGTGTCCTGTAGTTGTTAATAGTAAATCACCATTGATACCAGAACCTGCGTTGTTAGTTATACCACCGAAATCTCTAAAATCCATATAACCTTGTGATGATAAAGCACCATTTGCACCTAAAACTTTACAAATAACATTAGATGAAGCGTTCCATAATAAGTCCACTCTCATACCAAAAATATCATAATATATTTCTTGCACAGCAACTCTAGAGCACGATTCACCATCTGTGCTTTTAGCTAAAGCAGAAACATCCACTTTAGCTACAGCACTTTCACCAGAACCATCTGATATATTTGTAAGTTTTACAAGTATGCTTTTTGCACCAACATTATCACCAATAATTTGTGAAGTTACTGCATCAGCCATTTGTTACCTCTATCTTTCTACAGCAGCCATGATGTAATCTACTGTCATGGTTTTTGCCGCTGCTGCACCATTTTGGATACCAAAAGAAACAGTTAGCTCTTCGTTATCTGGCACATTTGTTAAAGTAGTTTGTGTAGCAACGAGTGCATCGTCTACATAAATTTTAAAACTACCACTTCCAAGATTACCTTTAGGGTCATAATGGAAAGCAACGTCTACGAAAGTGTCATCAGACAAAGTAGAGATTGCTGTGTTATCAGTTTGTGTTGAATCTTTTTCGATATGAAAATCTAGATTAGCATCACCATCATCTTTTTGGAAAAAGATACCATCAGTTGTTGCTAATGGAGATGTATCAGTAATCTGTAAACCCATTACAATATCTGATTGTGTTGCATCGCTAACTTTAAAACGAGCTTTAAAGAACATATTTTTAGTTGAGCTGTATTTGAAAGACTCTCCTTTTAATTGAAAAAAGTCATGATCGTTATCAGCATCGTCATTTGTAATTAGTAATGCTCCGCCTGCTAAAGAAGTTAATGCTTCTGATGCGTCTCCAGACCCACCTTCTGTTGTTGTAATTGTAAACTCATCTGCATGATAAGTAAAAAAGTCGTTTGAATAAATATAGTATTTGAAAGGGTCTAAGTATGGGAACTCGAACAATGGATGTCCGTTAGTTCTGTTACTTACCCCTGATGAAAAATGTGTTGGCATTTGAACAGTCCTCCTTAAAGACCAGTGGTTAAACCACCATTCAAAATGTTAAAAAAAAGGGGGGAACTATTCCCCCCTTAATGCGTACTTTATGCTCCTGGTGAACCGAAGATACATCTCCAGTCTGAGAATCCGAAAGAATATCTTTCAGACGCTTTGAATCGCATATTTCCTGTTTCAAAATCTGGTTCCATTGATGTTTTCAAAGGTCTTCTTTGGAACATCTTTAGTCCAGTGTTAGTTAAATCTGTTAAGATGAAGAACGCATCTGTATCAGTTAAGTAGTGATTTACTACATAACCTTCTGGGAACATTCCCATGCTATTTAATGCGTTAACATCATTATCAGCAGTACCAACTCTTAGTTCACTTTTCAAAATTCTTTGAGCAGTGAAAGCTAATTCTTTTGGTATTACTAACTTTCTAGCCTGTACAGCAACTGGAATGTTTCTGTCATCAGCGAAACCACCAATCGAAATGATTGCGTTTTCTAAAGATGATTCAGAAAGATCAGCCGCAGTGCTTGGCTCATTTGATTGAGTACCAGCTTGTACAGTTGGGTGGTCAGTAGCGATAAGCTCCTTACCATCTCCTCCTGGGAAGCTAGAACTAAATGCATTGTTTAGTACGTTTGCAGCTTTTACTTGTTTAGTATAAGCCATAGAACGTGCTAGTGCAGCAGTGTATCTTCTAGATAGTGTATCATAAAGATTATCTTCAACTGCTTCTTCAGTGATTGCAAAAGCAAGTGCAACTGTTTCATGCACATATCTTGCNGTCCACTGNTCNGNAGCAGNATCAAATTCTACNGANGCACCTTCNGATTTTGTTGGTGCAGCACCAAAGCCAGTGATAAGAGTTTCCTCTTCAAAAGCTCTTTCTGAAGTTTCTTCTGTAAAGATTTCTGCGTGTTCACGTTCCCATCTTTTGTACTCCAACCCGAATAAGGCGTGGAGTCCTGGTTCTAACTCTTTTACGAGTTGACTTCTTGATATAACAGCCATGTTACTATCCTCCTATTATACGCCTGGAGTACCATCAGCATCAATGTGTTGGTTGAGTTCATGTTCATGAATTACAACCTCAAGGACACCGTTAGTTCCATACGAGTTTTTTGGGTCATCATACTTACGAAGTATTCTTAAATTCGCAGTACCTGTACCTGTTGTTCCACTAACTTCTACTTTACTTTGACCAGTAGTTGTATCACCAGAACCGACAACNATGTCAGCTAGGTTTCCTATGTCAGCAAAATCAGCAGAACCTGCTGATTGTACTGCGTATACAATATTTGGGTCATCATAAACGTATGCAGTTACGTCTCCGCTACCTTGTGTAGCTGTTCCAGTTGGAAAGTATCTTACAAATTTGACCTCTCCGTCTGATGCAGTATATTGAGCTCCAGCGAAAACACCTAACAACCTATTACCAGCAGCAGCTACATCAATGTAGCCTGTGCTTAATAGTTTTACACAATCACCAGTAAAAATGTTGGATGATGTTCCACTTGCTATTTTATACTCATTAGCTCGGATTTGTCCGCCTGTAAGATGTCTTATTGGTCTCATGCCAAAAGCGGCATCTACGTTAGCCATAATTATCTCCTAATTTTTAAAATAGTTAAGTTTACACCGAGCATTAATCTGATTATCAATCATCAAATTCAGACTTTTTCTTGCCTGTAGTTGTTGTTGAATCTCTTTGCTGTGAAATTGGCATTGAAGGATGTTGTTGTTTTAACAAATCATTATCAACAGCTGCTGTCTGCCTACGAGTTTTTTGTTCAAAGAACTCTTTCTTAGCTTCTGACATTTCTGTTGGTATNTTTGCTAGAACTAAATCACCTGTTCCAATTACACCTGCNTATTTTCCAGATTCATGTTTTGGTGCGTCAAATTCTGGGTGTTCTTCAGCCCGCACAAATTCATATCCCTCTCTTCTTTTTTTGGATATGTTTTGTGAATCATCCTCCCCCCCAGATGAAACTCTAATCCATCGGTATTTTATTCCATCTACCTTTGGGTCTGGAGCATCTAAATTGTTGGGAGGCGTATAGACTATTTTGCGACTTGTTTTTTCCCTAGTCGAGTGGGTTCGATTTTTATTGGTCATTGTCGTTCCTCACGAATTTCGCATATTCTTCTAGTGGCACACCTAGTTTACGAGCCATAGCGATCTGACTCTGATTCATACGAACCTTCTTAGGTGCGGTTGGTGCTTTAGTTACACCAGCTACCCTTTGTTTAGGTCTAGCTTCTTCTCTTCCTGGGAAGGATTCTGCTAAACGTCTATCTAGTTCTGAATAGTAATCCTCACTAGATGGATTGTAGCCTTCCATTTTAAGAGCTGCATCAATAGCATAAGCAGCACCAGTTTTTGCAACATCAGTTCCAAACCAAGAATTATCTTGTGCCCATCTTAGAGCACGAGGGTCTGGTTGTGAAACAGGTTGTTCTGTTGGTGCGGGTTGTTGTTTAACCTCTTCTACTTTTGACGTAGGTTGCTGTGGAGTTGGTTGAACAATCGGTTGTTGATTGTCTAACATTTTCATCTCAGCTTTGAACTCTGCAATGTCTTCAGCAGCTTTTAACATACCATCTGAGTCACCCGCATCATATGCACTTTTGTGTGCTTTACGAGCTGCCTCTAGTCCTTTTTCTGCATTAGACTTACGAGTATCGTAGTATTGTGTTTGAAGACTTGCATAATCTTGACTTACAACATTTTTCTTTTTAACTTCTTCTTCAAGTTGTTGAATACGATTATAAAAATCATTACGTTGTCTTTCAGCTTGATTAGCTCTCTTTACCAATTCGTTAATACGATTTTGGTAACGATTGCTTTTTTTATCGTCTTCTTTTGCAACTTCCTCTTTAGTTTCGTCTTGCTCTTTCTCAACGACACTTTCAGTTTCAGTTGGCGTANNNTCTGGTNNAGAACTGTGTTCTACTTGCGTATCATCAGTAACTGCTTCGATGTCTGAGTTGTCTTGCTCTTCCTGTTCTGGAATATCAAGTTTATCAAACTTCTTCAGTTTAATTTCTTTACCATCGTCTACGACTTGCATCGGTTTTTTTTTGCCCGAAGAATCGTGTACAATTTGCATTGGTTTCTCTCCAAAGTTATTAGATTAATTTTTTGCGTAACTGGATGTTACGAAATATTTTTGATATCTGGAACTAGTCCTAATATCTCGTCATCATTCATGATGCGAAGTTCGGTCTTACCGAATTGAAAACGATGACCTGCATACTTAGCAAACATTACATGATCTCCAAGTTTGCACCAAGGTTTTGACATATCTTCTCTGTTGTATGCGTCTTCACCCATTTGTATTACTTTGCCAATAGAGGCAACATTGCGGTGTTCTTGCACTGACTTTCCTGGTAGATAAATTCCACCTCTGGTTTTGTCGTCAACGTCTAAAACTTGAACAAGTATTCTATGACCAACAGCAGTTGGATGATTCTTATCCAGTTTTTCTTCAGTAAGACTAAATTTTGTCGTTGTCATCAGATATATTCTTAGCCGACTCCAATAACAAATCTTTTGCGGTTCGTAAACCTTTTAATTCACCAACCGAAATATCGTAGTTTTCTTTAGGGATTCGACCCTGTTCAAAGGCATCTTTGATACTTTCGATCTCCCTATCGACTTTATTTTTTAAAAAAGTTATAAATTTAGGTAGTTCCACTACTTTTTCTTTTTAACTCTTTTCTTCTTCATCATTCCGCCTTTTTTCATTCCAGGCTTCTTCTTCATCATTCCGCCACCACGCATCATAGCCATTGATGACATTCCTTTTTTAACTCTTTTCTTTTTTCCCATCATGGTAAATTCTCCTATATGATTTTCGTTTTACTACTGTATCTTGATAATATTCTTTATCCCAGTTTTTGTAGTATCCTTTCTTTTGGAGTGACTCTGAAGCCTTCTCCAGCTCATTATATGGTTGGATAAGAACCATATAAAACTCGTTTTCAGTTTCAAGATTATCTTCAAGAAACTCTACCTCTTCTCCATCATCGTGTGGATGNAATGGCATAAGATAAACATCGTTGTAAACGTAAGCATANTTNAAAGCATCTATATAGCAACCTAATTCTTCAGCTTCAATATTAAAATCATCACAAGCAACAACGACAAGTTTTTTATTTTGTTCCTTTATTGTTCTTGCTTCTGATGTAACAGTATACAAAAAATCTTTGCTATGTTCTACTTCTACAATCTTAACTTCGTTTTTAAGTCTTGCTGCTTTTGCATAAGGNCATACAGACCAACCACCAAGTTTTTTAGATGGTATTTCTAAAAAATTTTCAGACCACTCTAAGATTTCTTCAGTTATTGTTTTTGGCATCCATAACTTTCTGTAAGTCGTCTTCGTGAACAACTATCCAAAAACCTTTTCTGTTTTTTTGACACAAAGCAATCACAGGTGTTTTGTTTTCTGCGTCTGCTAGTTTTTTTGTATCATCCCACAAAGAAAGAACTGCGTGTTTTTTCTTCTCTATTTTTTGTACCAAAGTGGTACTATTTAGTGTTGTCTCTGTCTTTTTCTCTTTGCTCACGTTCTATAATCGTTCTTGCTCTTTCTATCTCAGCTTTTTGGTCTGACATAGCTTTTTGATATTGAGACCTAGCAATATCACGTTGTTCGTTACTTCGCAATTTTTCTCTGTCTATTTCAATATCTGCCTGTATTTTATCACGATCTAGAGCTAATTTTGATGCATCTATCTGTGCTTTTGCAGCAGCAGCTTCTTCTTTTAGTAAGATATCTCTTTGTTTTATCTCGTTTCTTACTGCACCTTCTTGAGCTTTTCGTTGTAAATCTTGTGCTCTTAATTGTAAATCTTGTTGAGCTAGTTGGAATCTAGGGTCTTGTGCTTGCTGTTGTGCGGCAGCAGCTTGAGCTTGTTGTTGAGCAGCAGCAGATATTTGACCTGCAACTTGTGCCTGTGCTTGTGCAACTGCGTTCTCTACATCTCTATCCATAGATTCATACTCATCACTCTTACCAGGATTAAATCTGTCGTACTCTGGTGCTGTAGGAAGTTCTATGCCTGCGTTTGCAAGTATNGACATTCTGTATTTGTGAGCTTGGTGTTCTTGTATGTGTGCTTGTACTGCACCTGCTAATGCTTGTTGTAGTTTAGGGTCTTGTGGAATAATTGATGGGTCGCCCATAAACGCTTCGTGCACTGCTATGTGTGCATCNTGGTCTTGCCATGCGTATGCTTTTACAGGTCTGTTATACATCATTGTATAGTTCTCTGTAGCTGGGTCCATGGGTTTAGAACCTATCTCTGGTATCAACATCTCATCAATGTTCTCTACATCAAGTGCTTTGTATAATCTTCTNTATGCTTCACGAAGATCATGTATCTGTGGAGCTTGTGAAGCNGCTTGCAGTTGTGTTTGTGCAAGTAAAACTCTTTGTGCTGTCGAAAAGATGTTAGGGTCAGATACTGGGAGGATATCGACTCTACCATCAAAATCTTGTCTGAATATTTGTCTCCCCACACCTTCGACAGCATAAGGGTAAAAGTTTGGNAGAAAGTCGAAATTTGTTCTAGCTAGTATTCTAAATTCTTCTCTTTGTGCTTTGTGTAATCTTTTGTGAATAGAAGACATAACTTTGATGCCTTGCTCTAACAATGCAACTGTAGTTCCTACAGGAGCTTGTGTATTCATGTTACCAGTTTGTAAATCAGTTATAGCTGCAAGTCTTCTGCCTTCTTGTGTCAAAGAACCTAGTAAAGCTGTTAAAACTTGTGATGGTTCTTTAAATGGCAAAGGAACGATAGACTTTCGTATATCATCGCCATAACCTTCTACATCTCTAAATTCACCAAAGCCTATTGGTGTTTCACCCTCAACTCGCATACCACGAGTTTTAAATCCACCAGGTAGATTACTAAACTGACCTGCATCTACAAGTGAACGTAGAATAGTAGTAGCAGTTTTTTGTAAGTTACCAAGAAGGTGAACGTATCCTAATCCATAAAAATTAAAACCAGGTAAAAACTTATAATGTACAAAGTATTGTATTCTTTTAACTTTTGGGTCGTCATCTTTAAAATTTTCTCTAATAGAAAGTATCTCTCTAGTCTCTTTGCATATTGTTACAATGTATGGACAAGCAAATTCTTTTTCAGAACCAGGNAGTTCTAAATCAACGTGCATCTCCAAGAGTGTAAATCTTGCATCGTTCTTGTAACCTTTTTGTGGTTTGATACCTTCAATGTCTTGTATCTTTTCGTTTATACCAGTTACAGAGTATGACTCAGTAGAGCTTTCCTCTTGCATCATCTCTATNTCTCTGTAGAAACCACTCACTTGTCTTTTACGAAGTTCGTTGTACTCCATTCTAATAACGTGAGTATATCTACCACTAGTTCTTAGTTCTGTAGTATTACTAGATACAACAAAATCTGTAACAGGTATAAATTTNGAAACTGGTCTTTCTAACTCAGAATCATAATATACTTTTTTAAAACAGCTACCTACAATAGGAAGATAGAATAACATTTGATCTAAGTCATCAAAGTATTCTTCCATCTGTTCTGTGACTTGGTAGTTCATGAAGTCTTTGACACGATGAGCTTGATCTTGTTTGTCTTTATTTACTTCACCAACTATTTGTGTTTTAACAGGTCCGTTTGCAGGGAATAATTCTTTTAATGCTTGTGCATGAAACTGTACAGCAGCTTCAATCATTAATGGGTGATGTGCTGAACAAGCTCCAGGAAAAGGATGTTGCATATCTTCTAGTTTTAATCCTAGAAGCTCCATACCTTTTTTGACATTCTCTTCCCAATCTGATCTGCTTCTAACGTCTGCATCGTATGCTTGTATTAGATCACTAGCAAGTTCTGATAATTGTTCTTCTTCAAACTCATCTGCTAAGTTATCAGCAACAACTCTTTCCTCTTCTTGTTGATCTCCTACAACTATCTCTACAGATTCAACTAGTGTTTGATCTACTGGTTCGTTTGATTGTCTTACCATGAATATTCCTTTTACTTNTTCTTAATTAATTTTTGTAAAGTCTTTGCTTGTCCTGCGTGTGATTTAGATGCTTTTTTTAAACTTTTAATAACTTTTTTTACTAATCCACCTTTATTTTTACCTAAAGCAATTTTTTTAGAAACCACTTCATAATCTTTACCTTGTCTAAAGCCTGTATTTTTTAATTGTTTTAANTTAGCATCAGTAGCTAGAGTGAGNCTTTTAGGTTTAATTGACCCTTTAAATTTAATGTACTTAGTTACCATTAAAATATTCCTTTAAATTTTGTACCTTTTTTTCTAGCAGCATTTCTTCTTTTTTTATTTTTTTTCTTTTTACCACTAGTTCCAATTATTACTGCTACCTTTGTAGTAGACTTAGTTCCAGCAGCAGGCTTTACACCTTTGCCGATAATAATCATTAGAATACACCTTTGAATTTAATCTTCTTAACTTGTGCATCGTATTGACCACGAGATACACTTCCACCTTTAGCCATTCTTTTTACAGCACCACCTTTAGCCATGAAACCCATTTTGTTTCTCACTGCTGTTGGTAGTTTTGCTAGACCAGGATTCTTTTGTTTGTTTACTGGTTTTAAGTTCTTTTTCATTGTAAGCTCCTATCTAAATCTTTGATTGAAATATTCTTCATTCTGTTACTTAATTCTTTTGCCCGATTAGTTGTCTGTTTATACCATCTGGAATCGATCATCTCATAGCTCGCACCCACATAGTTTAGTTCCGATAAACTTTTCCACATCATCTTAAATTTGGATACACCTGTTGGTCCAAGCTGAAACACCATTTCTATAATGATACCTTTTGCATCGTCATCCATATCTTGACAANCATTCATTTCAAATAATCTTNTTGCAGANTCTTCTGCTTTTTTATAGTCGACATCAAAGATGCCATCTAAAAACTCTTTATCGTATTCTTTATCGTCTTCCCAAAAATCTTCTACACACAGATGCCCGTAACCCACAGTTCTCTTTCCTAGGGTATCTAGGTATACTTTGTTTCTATAACCTTCGTGATGTTTGATTGATTCTTTTATCTTGTCCATGACCAATAACTTCCTTTACTGCCTGTTGTTTCTTCTGGGATGAAATCTTGCTGATGTGTAATTAACCATCCTTTTCTTAATCTTAACAGAGCTTGTGATGTTGAGTCTACCAAGTCATCATTCTTTGAATTAGGGAATGATGCACACTGAGAGATAACATCCTCTGCAAAGTCTCTATCTGGATACCATATTTTTCCAGATTCTAACAAGGGAGTAATTGAATGTACCCTAGACCTTTTATCCTGTTTCTTTGGATTAAAAGGTGTAATCGGTATACCCATTCTGGATAACTCTTGTACCAGCGATAGTCCACTTGCCTTTGCTTCTATTATAATTAAGTCGGGATTAAATTGGTTGTAATAATCTACAGCAACCCTTTTAAGTTCTGGGAACTCCCACTTGTCTCTTTTTGCTCCAAGCAATATAACATTGGATTCACCATTCTCATCCGTAAAGACACCCCACGTTGTACAAGCAGAATAGTCAGAAGACTTTCCTGTTGTATAGGCGGTATCCCACGATTGTAGAATGTAATCACATGGAGGTGGTTCATCGTATTTCCATTTCTTCCACCACCATCGTTTCACAATGTTGCCTTCTTCTACNGAAGGTTTCTGTGCATACAAAGATGCCCACTCTCTCGTTCCGAGAGTTTTCTTAATTTCTTTTAGTCTAGATAAAGGATACGCCTCTTCCCACAGAGGTTTACCCTCTTTACTCTTTAGAAGTTTAGCTGCTCGCTTATCTAGAATAGCTGGGAACTCTATTACTTCCCATCCTTCATGTTCAGTTTCTTTAAGAACCCATCCAGCCAAGTCATCTTCATGCCACCTGGTTTGGATAAGAACCACACTCCCACCTGGCATGAGACGTGTATATGCTGTTGATCTGTACCAATCGAGGAGGTTATTCCGCATGGCTTCTGAGTCTGCGTCTTCTCTTCCCTTAATNGGGTCATCNATGAGCANGAGGTGAGCACCACGACCAGTAATAGCACTACCAGCACCAACCGCATAATATACTCCTCCTTGTGTTGTATTGAAACGTCTCATACTAGATGAGTCAGTTGCAAGTCCAACGTCTGGGAATATCTCTTGATATCTAGCATCTTGCAGTTGGTTTCTTACCTTTCGACCAAAGTCATCTGCTAGTTCCTGTCCGTATGTCGAACAAATAATATACTTCTTTGGGTTTCTGCCTAAGTACCAAGCGGGAAAGAACTCCGATGTTAGGATAGACTTTCCGTGTCTGGGTGGCATAAATATTGCAAGTCTCTTGATCTTACCTCTCTCCACATCTTGCAGTTTAGATGCAAGCAATTCTATGTGTGGGGGTGAAAGATACTCTTCCATCTGATATTTAGCATATCCGAGTAAAGTATTCTTTGCTTTCTCCTTTGACTCTACTTCTTTTAATTTAGAAACTAATTGTTCTAATTGTGCAACCTTCTGTCCGACATCACTTGATACTTTTGGCATTTCGTTTTTTTTTTAGCCGATTTCGATGATTTTCGGTTTCTCCTCTTCTGGTATGTTTCTTACCAGATTTATCTTGAGAATACCATCCTCACTNTTCGCACTNCCNACTTCCATNTGCTCTGCTAANTGAAAAGCCTTTTGGAACTTCCTAGTGGCTAATCCTTTGTGTACATAGTTGGCATCTTTCTTATCAGAAGCTCCTTGTACTTTGAGAATGTTTTTCTCTACGGATATATTGATATCACCTTTCTTGAAGCCAGCTATTGCCATCTCCAAGACATATTCATCTTCAGAGACCCTTTCTATGTTGTAGGGTGGATACTCTGATTTGCTTGTAAATGTATCAAGCATCTCGAAGGCATCTTCAAATCCTAAGAACATATTTCTTATATGATTTGGTATGCCATACTTATTTATTGTTGCTACGTTGTGCATATTAATCTCCTTCTATAGCAAGTTATCCCTAGTCCTTCATGGCACTAGGTATTCTTAATTATCACACAGTATGTGCAGTGTATGGATGTTATGTGTCTGCTGCTAGATGGGGGGTGGGGGTCAAATTTATCACCGCTACATCTAGGATTCTTTTTTGTTTTGTAGAAAATTAGTTTAGTTTTTCTTTGTCTTCTTTTTCTANTGGTTCTATTTCTATTCCATCACTTGCAAGGCTTGTCATNAATAACATGATTTGTTTTTTTATTTCATCAGGACTAGCTACGTTNTGAGTGATGCTTTCTGATCGTGATGTAATTCCACCTGTCATTATATTAAACATTTTCATTGCATCAGTAACACTGTTAACAAGTGCTTTAATATCTTGCGGTGTTTCTATTTCTTTCATCACGTTAGACTTTAGTGCATCAGTTACTTTCTGTAATGCAAGATAACTAGTTTCCTGGAGGTCGCTTAATATCTTTTCTTGTTTATTAACCTCGTTGTTTATTATTCTTTTATTAAGTTTTTCGCTAACTTTTAAATCATGTTGCTTTGCAAGGTCTAACCAATTATTTTTACTACTCCAATTCCATAAAGTGTTTAAATGTGGTATCGAAATAGATTTATTATTAATCATCTGTTCGTATTTGTGCAATAATTCTGAATGTAACTTTCTTATTGATCTAGTATGTTTAGGCATTGCTAAATAATAATTCAGTATAGTTTTATAATCTAATGAGTTCTTACGCATAACAGTTATTATATATATATGATGGTAGTATTTAACTTTGTTTAATATTTATCCTTGGCGACTTGTTGAGGGTCGCCTTGGATTGTTGGAAGGAATATATGAAAAAAAATTTCATTAATAAACAATGGATATACTACACCATTATTTAATTAAATTATTTGTATGTAAGTTTTATAAATTCGTAAATACAAACATTATACAAACATTACATTTAATTTGTTTTATTAGTTTATTATAATTCATACTACCAAAGACGGATTACAGTATATATTGTTTTAATAGTTGTATTTTTTCTTTTTAATCTTTTGCGATTTTTAAAACTGTCGAATTTGGTTCGTAAATTTACCATTTTATTTTTTATTAAAATCATTATGTATTATGTAAACAATGTAAACAAAAAGGAGTTTATGACTAAAAAAGAAACATACGACAAGATAATAGAAAAACTAGAAAACATTAGAATTAATTTAGATGAATTAATTAAAGATGATACCAAAGCTAAAGAAATAGACAGTAAGTTTTTTGAATTGTTGTCGGTTCTTGATCTTGAGGAAGACGAACTAAGAGAACCAAAGCATTTAATCTTATATTAAAAATATAAATCTAATAATTTAAGGCGGGTTTTTACCCGCTTTTTTTTTATTTTTTTGAAACAATTTCTGTTTTTAGTCGTCAATATTAGTAAGTTTGTTAAACAATGTTTAAACAAAGTTAATAAATGGCAGAATATAAGGCTTTTTTATTGCATTATTTTCTTGTCAACAATGTTTAAAACATGCTAAAGACAGGCTAACAAAAGAAATAATTTTGTATTGGCTGGGATAAGGTTAAGCAGTCTTATCAAAGAGAGTGACTTGCAAGGTTAAAATCAAAATGGATGAGATAGGCTGTTTTGCTTTTGTGCTGTAATAGGTTGTTTGTACCTATCTGATGAGTCTATAAAAGACGAAACAGCAATACAAAAATAAAAGGGATAGCATGACTAAAGAAGAAGCAATCAAAAGACTAAAAGAAGAAATTAAAAAAGGCGATACATTATGGACACAATTAAATCATGTTTCACAATCGGGTATGACTCGCCACATATCAGTAAAACAAATTAGAAAAAATTACCCATTTGATTGGACAAGATTAATTTCTATAGCTTTAGATTGGAAAGAAGGAAAAAACAGATTTGGAAATTACAATGGCATTAAAGTGGGTGGTTGTGGCATGGATATGGGTTTTCATCTTGTTTATACATTATCAAGCGTTTTATATAATGATGGTTACGCAATCAAACACAGTTGGCTATAAATTAAAACAATTCGAAACCAGCTATCAAGCTGGTCTAATACCTTAAGCAAGTATTACTGAAGAGATAGCTTAAAATTAAAACAAGGGATTGTTATGAAAAAATTATATTTACTTTCGGATTATGCTGGAGTCGGTGCAAGATTAGGTGCTTTTACATCTATGAAAAAATGTATTGAATTTATTAAATATCAAACAAGTTCATCTAGATTAGTTTTTGTTGATGATTGGTATCATGATGAAAAAACTAAATGGATAGGTTTAGGTTATTTTAATTCTAGAAAACATTTTCAAAGTGAAGGTTTTATTAAATGTATTAGAGAAGATGAAGCAGAACAAGAAAGAGATATTTTTAGAATTACTGTATGGAACTTAAACCCAGAAACTGAAGAGAAGATTGGAAATCGTTTTTAGTTTAATTTATTCGAAACCAGCTTATTAGCTGGTCAATGACCTTGAGCAAGTCATTCTGATGAGATAGCTCATTAATCTTATATAATCCTAAAGGGGGTTGATATGGTAAAAGATACCAAAAAATTTATTAAAAATCCGAACCATTACAAAGACTTAAAAAACAAGATCGCAGACGATCTAGTAAATTTAATTACTAGTGAGTCAGCACCTTGGCGTAAACCTTGGAAAGCAGTACCAGGAATGACCGCTTTACCTAGTAACGCAATTACAGGCAAGTCATACAATGGTATGAATACCTGGTTATTATGGGGAAAGAGTGAGTCCAATTTATGGGCGACATTTAAAACTTGGAACAAGGCAGGTTATTCAATAATTAAAGGTTCTAAAGGTACAGCAATTCATTATTT
>FUFK010044543.1_pt1 | contig 15681 bp, 12 predicted proteins | sample 1021851 | NCBI WGS metagenome assembly FUFK01 (sample SAMEA51879418, study PRJEB19060) | metagenome | reverse complement strand
CCATGTGGCTTAAGCACGAAGCGATGCTGAGAGGTATTGTGCGCTTGTTCCTCACCATCGCCCTCACGGGCACCCTCCTGCTTTCGAGCATGCTGGCCGGCTGCATCGGGGGGAACCTCGAAAACGACTTCGTTTATGCCGACGAGCCGGTTTACGAATCCACCAACGCGACGATCGTCGAGGTGTGGGAAGACGGCGAACTCGTGGAAACGAACTACCCCGTCCTGTCCTTCGATTTCAACGAGTCCACTGCCCCATCGCCCTTTGTCGCCTATTCGGTCTTGGGCACCCACGTCGCTGAGACGGTGGACGCCTCACAAACGACCGTGGTTGAGGTGGAATTCAAGCATCATGGCTTCCATGCACTGGACCTCATCGCAGACTACCAGGACACGCCCGATGAGCGCGGTAGTGATTCACGTCACCTCAACGAGATCGTCGTTCGCATTGAAAAACACATCATTTGGCGTGAATCGGCCACCAACGACCCTCTGACCATGCCGCTTGACACCCGTCGGGAGGTGGGTGATGAAACGGCCAGTGTCCTCGTCATTGAGTCCACGGTTCACAATCCAGAACTCATCAACAACATCGGGGGCGGACAAGAAGTGGAGGTGTCGTGGGCGCTCATCGATGAGACTCAAGAAGCCTGCCAGTCACAGCCAGGCACGGTGGAAGAGGGCGGCTCAGCATCGTGGAAAACGGTGCATTTCAACACCGACGAAGTCCACGAACTCCGAGTGAATTACGAAGAAGGCCAGGACACGATTGAAATTGAACAAAGCGTGGCAATTCAGTACGAATCGTTGGAAACGCCACCGAATGCTTGAGCCTCAGCAACACCCGTCTTTGCGGAACGGAGCTGAGACGAAGGTCACCTTGTCGACGTTCGCCGTGTTTTGTAGCATTTCAATGGTGCTTCGGAAGGACGCCGCTGTGCCTATGGCGTGGAGAACATCCACACAGGTGTGGCTGTGAGCGAGACAACTGTGGTTATACGAAGTGACATTGAGTTTGTCTGAGTGTCGGATATCAAGGAGCTTACTTTCGGCCTCGTGTTGATAATAGACCACAAGATGACCTTCAACCACTTCGTCTTCATTCATGTCGGCCAATTCGCCACGTCGCTTCATCTCGGAGAAGGCTGTGGCAGCATCCCGCATAAACCGACTGCGGTTTTGGTAGCCCGAATCGGCCATCAACTGGTCAAGACTTCCAGCAAAGTTGTCATCGACACTGAATGAGATGATTTTGCTCATGTTTCCCCGTACCGGCACTCATTCATAATAATTTCTAGATTTTTAATTATTAGGATTTGTTATATATGTAATAGCAAAGCGAAACCCATGAGCCGACAGTCAAACCGCGCCATTTTTGCAGCCATGATAATGATTCTTGCAAGCCTCGCAGGCTGCCTTGGAAACGATACAGACGAGGACCGTGATGTCGTCATCGCCTCAACCTATCACGTTGAGCAACTCGCTTCCGCCGTTGCCGGCGGATTGGTCGAGGTCGAGATGATGAGCACCATGAACGTCCCCGTTCACGATTACGAACCATCCGTCCAAGACCTCGCTCGTTTGGGCGATGCTGATGTGTTCTTGTATCACGGCCTTGGCTTGGAGCCATGGGTCGACGGTGCACTTGCTGGCATGGACTCCGATGGTCCCGCCACCTACTCAACCCACGCCATGCCTGGTGATGAGGCAACCCTCGATTACGAAACGCTACTCATCAACAACCTTTGTTCTTCGATGACCGAACCTGCTACCACGGATGTCCATGTGCTTGCCGAGCATCCACGAGAGGCAGAAGAACTCCACGGAGACGATGCTGGTCACAACTTTGCCTTCCCCGAACACAACGAGAGCGGCAATGAAACTCACGACCACAACGAAACCAACAGCGACAATGAAACCGAACACAACCACGCTGAACATGGCGAGGTCAGTCCTGAGGAGACGATTGCAAACCCCGAGGGCTGTCCCACGGGAACCTCGATTAATGTTTACCACTTTGAAGCAGGCGAATACATGCTTGAATTTGAGTCCGAATCTGAAGATCCATTCCGAATGGCCATTGCAGCCATGGGCGGTGCACACCATCACCACCACGGTGATGAGCACGGCGGCGTCTGCCACGACGAAGATACGCATGAGAACCACGATGAATACACCACTGAGGACGACTGTGAAGCCGCAGGCCATCACTGGATGGAAGGTGAAGAAGACGGGGAAGGCGGTGTTTGTCATGACACCACCACGCACGAGAACCACGACGAGTACACCACTGAGGACGACTGTGAAGCCGCAGGCCATCACTGGATGGAAGGCGGAGAAGATGAGGCAGAAGGTGAGTGCCATGATGAAGCCACAGATGAGAAGCACAGCGAATACACCACCATGGAAGACTGTGAGGCTGCAGGACACCACTGGGAAGATGGATGGGAGGATGAGTACGAAGAGGGTGCAGCCTTCGTCGGCCTCCACGTTGAAGAAGAAGGCGACTACGGTATCGCAATGCCATCTGGTGTTGTTGTTCACGTCCTAGAGACGGGTCACGATGACCACGACCACGGTGGCGAGGATGTCTTTGAGTGGGCTGGAGTTTTCGAAATGAGCGATGCCACCCACACCTGGTCCATGCAGAAGGTCGATGGTGACTACGCTGATCCAAGCATGTGGCTTGTACTCATCCCAACCGACACGCACGACGAAGAGGCCATTCACGACCTCGAGGATGGTGTGGATGCGCTCGTTGATGCAGGCTGTGCGGAAGTTGAAGATGGAGAAACNATGGACAACATCGCTTCAAACGGAACCTGTTTCGAGCTCCACGTCGGTGCAGGTGATGATTCAACCTACACCATCAACACGGCAGGCATTACGAATATGGCCATCTTCGCTCAACACGTTCCTATCGAATTTGAGCGCGACCAGCACTATCTGAAAGATTCCTCCGGTGAAGACATTGAGCCCGAGGCAGAAGAGGGAGCAGAAGGTCACGCTCACGCTCACGGCCACGGCGACGAAGAAATCGCCTTTGACCCTCACAGCTGGCTTGACCCGCTTGCTTTCTCGGCACAAGTTGAGGTGGTCTACACCGCTCTTGCCAAGGCTTTCCCAGACCACGCTGATGATTTCCGAGCGAACGCTGATGCCTACAAGGCAAAACTCGCTGATTTGGATGAAGGCTTTGAATCGGCATTTGGTGATGACGGCACGTGTTCGAAGAACATCGTTGCTGCCAACCACAACGCCTACGCTTACATCTCACAGCGCTACGGTGTTGAGTTCGTGACCCTTCACGGTCTTGACCCAGAGGGCGAACCCTCGCCAGGCACCGTCGCTGAAGTTCTGGAGCGTGTTGAGGAAGACGGCATCATCGCCATCTTTGTTGAGGAGTACTCGGCAGAAGGCGCACTTGACAGTTTGATTGCACAAACGGTTTCAGATGACCTTCCCAATGGTCTTGAGCTCCTCACCCTCTACACAATGGAGATGGCCCCGAGTGATTCAAGCGATGATTACGTCTCTTTGATGGGCGAGAACCTTGAGAACTTGAAGACCGGTTTGGGCTGCTGAAGAAGCTTTGAAACGGCTGATTTGGACCTCGCCCATCGGGCTGAATCTAAAAACCCGAGGAAGAGGCGAAAATCATGTCGGACGCCCCCGCCACTCACCAGATGGATGTTCCGTTGGTTCAAGTTGAGAATGTCACGGTTCGTCGAAACAGGCAAGATGTCATCAAAGACATCAATCTAAAGATCTATCCTGGTGAATTTGTTGGTGTTGTCGGTCCGAACGGGGCAGGGAAGTCCACCCTCGTACAGGCGATTCTGGGTTTGTTGAAATACCAATCAGGCAATATCCTCGTTGCAGGAAAGCCACCGATGTCAAAGGAAGTTTTCGGCAAGATAGGCTGGGTTTCTCAGGCTGCTTCGCACCTCCCGAAGAACGTCCGTCTCACGGTTCGTGAAATGGTCAGTTTGGGTTTATTCAACAACACGAACTGGTTCGGGTTAGGCAGGTCAAACACCGCAAGAATTGGTGAAGCGCTTCGAATGGTTGGCATCGAGCATCTTGAGAGCAGGGATGTGAACCAACTCTCTGGTGGTGAGCGACAGCGAGCCGTCATCGCCAGGGCGTTGGTAAGCGGGGCAGATTTTCTCGTGTTGGATGAACCACTGGTGGGAATGGACCGGGCGTCTCGCACCTCGCTGCTCAAACTCTTGGATGATTTCTGTCATGATCAGAACAAAACGATATTCATGATATCGCACGATATTGCTGCCATGCGCCAGACGGCGCATCGTATGATCTACCTCGAGGAAACCATCAGGTTTGATGGCCCTCCTCCCAATTTCCCAAGTCTGGAAGAACTCGCTCTTTTGCGAGGCATTGAGGACGTACACGGTGGCCATCATTACGACCATGCCGCTGAACACTGCGGTGGAGGCGATCACTCGAAACCCGTCATTGGCGATTCGCTGAAGGAGGCGGAATGATGGGTCTTGGTGTTTGGTTGCTTGAACGCCTCTCTCCCGCTATGGAAACCATAGCGCCGCTGATGCCGGGTGAATACTTTGACATGTTTTTCACCGTTGAGATGTTTCAACGAGTTCTGCTCGCAGGCTTTGTGATTGCGCTTGTTGCTGGCGTTCTTGGTTCGTTTTTGCTGATTCGGAACATGGCGCTCATCGGTGATGGTATCGCTCACGTAACATTCGGAGGGGTGGCTGTGGCCCTTGTGGTAGGAACCGCTTATCCTTTGCCGTTTGCAGCCATGTTTTCTGTTCTTGCTGCCGTCATTATTTTTGAACTCCAAGACCGTGGCATCCTCAACGGTGACACAGCGATTGCCATCATCATGACCGGGACGCTCGCCTTTGGTTTGGTCTTACTTCGTCTTGACGACAACATTGGAGGAATCACGCCGGTCGTCGAAGCGTTCCTCTACGGAAATCTTCTCTTCATCGACGACCAGAGTTTGGATTTTATCTGCACCATCGGGTTGCTGGCCTTGCTGCTCTTATCGTTCATGTACAAGGGGCTACTTGCCTCCGCAGTTGACCCCATTGCTGCTCGTGTTCAGGGGATTCCTGTGAAGGCCATCGGGTTGACGTTTTCGATATTGACAGCGCTGGTTGTGGTCAGCATGGTCAAAATCCTCGGGGCTCTATTGGTGACGGCCCTTCTGGTTTCACCAGCCGCAACCGCACAACAGATGGCGAAGAGTTTCCGTTCCAGTATTCTGCTAGCACAGTTGTATGCCGTCATCGCCGTTGTCGTTGGGCTCTATCTTTCTACAGAAGAAAACACTGGTGCTGGTGCCATGATCGCTCTGGTCGCCGCCACGGGCTTTGCCATCGTTGCCACCACACGATTGCTTATTCGTGGNGTATTTTTGGTTCGNGAAAACTTGAGGTAAGGTCCTCAAACGCATCAAGATTTAAGCCAGTTGGTTAGGATTTGCAGGTGGTCGCCAGCCAGCGTTAACTCGCCNCTGAACACCGTTTCAATCGGCCAGAATTTGGCGTCAGCAGCGTCGTCGCCGGCCGTGGGCGTTTGATCCTCACTGACCTTGATTTCATAGACGACGCTGACGATGTGTTTGCGGGGGTCTCGGTCGGGGTCGCCCATCACCATCAGCAGGGTGGGCTCGGTCCCGACAAGGCCCGTTTCCTCCTCGAGTTCCCTCACTGCGGCGTGAATGGGGTCTTCGCCCTGGTCAACAAAACCGCCCGGCAGCGCCCATGCGCCTTGCATCGGTGGGTGTTTTCGCTGAATGAGCAGCACGGTGTCATCCCTCCGGACAGCGGCGTCCGCAGCCAGTGCGGGATTGAGCCAGCCGTTGCATTCGTCACAGGTCGCCATATCACTCACCGTAGCGGCGCCCGCGTTCCTGGTAGGTTCGGATGGCCTTGAGCAGGTCTTTCTTGGCGAACGACGGCCAGAACACGTCCGTGAAGTAGAGTTCCGAGTAGGCCATCTGCCACAGCAAGAAATTCGAAATCCGCTCCTCCCCGCTGGTGCGAATCACGAGGTCGGGGTCGGGCATGTCGGCGGTGTAGAGCCGCTTGGAGACGGCCTCTTGGTCGATGTCGTCGAGTGAGATATCGCCCGCAGCGTAGTCCTTAGCGATGGTCTGAATGGCCGTGATCATCTCTTCTCGGCTGCCGTAGGCGAGGCAAACGGTGAACACGAAGTCATCGTAATCCGCTGTTTTTGATTCGGCGTAATCGATGGCGTCGTTGACCCGCTTTGGGAGGAGTTCTCGTCGTCCGATGATGTTCACACGCACGTTGTTTTCGTGAATCCGCTCGTCGTCGGCGATGTCTTTGAGTCCCTCAACGTAAAGGTCGAAGAGCACATCAAGTTCACCTTGTGGCCGGCTGAGGTTCTCGGTGGAGAGGGCGTAGACGGTGAACCACGGAATCTTGAGTTCCAAGACCCAGTCGAGCACGCGCTCCAACTTCTCCTTTCCAATGCGGTGGCCCAAGCCGGTGGCCAAGTTGCTGCGCCAAGCAAAGCGTCGGTTGCCGTCCATGATGATGGCGAGGTGATTCACCTGCAGCGGGTGTTCCACGACCTCACGGAGGAGCTTCGCCTCGACCGCTTGGCCGAGCACATCCCCCATGCGTTCCGAGATGCCCATGCACGCCCTCCGCCTGCTTGTGAGTGCATACGGTGTTTGATTGCTCCCCTTTGTGAATCACGCACCTTCCGTCATGTTTGAAGGGCAACGGTCCTTCCGTTGAGCATGGCAGCGTCGGGTGATTCCTTTGCGGATTCCGCTGTTCATCCGCCGTGGTTTCCTCATGCTTTGGTTGACCGAGCGTGCGTACCGGCCACTTTTGCCGACGGCCTTCCTTCCCCGTGGGGTCGCATCCATGGCTGGGACCATACCGGTGCGCTGAGCCCCGATTGGTGGAATCAGGAGCACGACGGGCGATGGGGCGCGTGGCCGGATGCCATCAAATCCGTGGAAGTGGTCAGCGAGAGCAGACTCGGTTTGACCGTTCACCTGAATGGAACTTGGGTGGCGCGACTCTATCCCTTCCAGACGGGAATGGATGTCTCTACGCTGGCGTTGTTTGAACCGTGGACCAACGCCCTCTCAAGCGCCCCAATTCTGCTCCCGGTTGCCGGTCAGAAAAACGAGCACGGCGATCAAGTGGCTGTTTTTGAGATGCACACATGCCTGTCCACTGAAACAGTGGTAGAACGCCCTCACGACCTGGTCCGGGCCGCTGCGGGTGTCCACGCTGCGCTCGTTGCCCACGCTACGCCGAACACGGAACGCCGCTGGAATGAGCGTCTCAAAGTCATTGAAGACCAACTGAAAACCACCACGCTTTGGCGAGCGCCGCACAGCAAACATGTGGTTGGCCTGCCTTCAACGCCCTTCTCTCTGGACGGCGTGGTCGCTGATGCTAGCGGCGCCATGGCCCTCATTGCCCAGCCACGCTCGCTGGTTGACCACCTGTTGGCCCCGAGTGAACGTCTCCCGGGCGTCTCATCCATTGCCATGTTCGAACAACGTCTCTCATTGGTGGAAGGCTTTGACTCGCCCGAGTCCAGAGAAGGATTCTACCGAGCATGGGGCGATGGTGTGCCTTCGTCGTGGACCTCTCGTTCCAGTCTTTCAACCGCCAACGGCGGTGTGTGGATTTGGCGCTACGAAGCCATGCTCTTGATGCTGGCAGAGGCTCGTGCTTACGGGCTAAAGAAGCAGGCGAAAGCGTGCGACCGTTGGTTGTTTGACGTATCTCGCATTCAGGCTCGACTCGGTGAATTGCGCACCGTTCATGCCGTCCGTCGGGGCGGAATGTGGGCTGCGATTGCAGCGGCACTCCTCGGCTCGGGACCCATCCAAATTCCCTTTGTCCTCGGTTCGGCGGGTGTGGCACTGGCCGCTCATTTCGTTCATCAGCGACGCATGCCGCCGCCGTTTTGAATCAGCGTTGCTGGCGGACTCGACCGTCGTAGAACTCAATGCCGAGGTCTTCGGCGATGTTCTTGATTTGGATGATGAGCTTGGCTCGCTCTTGGCGTTCTTCAACCCCGCCCGAAACGTCCCAGTAGAGGTTGAGGTCAACATCGAGTGAGGTCGCAGAAATCATGCTGACCTGACAGAATGAAGCGTCTTCCTTGAGCGTCTTGGGGTGTTCCTCAATCGCCTTGAGCACCCGCTCGCAGAAGGTGTCCACGGCCTCGCCATCAGCGTTGATGTCCAAGTGGAGTTGCGTTTGCCAGCGACGCCATCGTCGCTTGCCCCAGTTCTCCACCGGGGTGTTCACGAGGTTGGCGTTCGGCATCGTGATGATGGTGTCGGCTGAGGTTCGAATCAACGTCGTTCGGAGGTTGATTTCGATGACTTCACCTTCGGCGGTTCCCACGCTGATCCAGTCGCCCACTTTGAACGGACGATCGAGCAGTACCGTGATGGCGCCGAAGAAGTTCGAAATGGAATCCTTGGCCGCCAGCGCGAGAGCAAATCCGGAAATGCCCAAACCGGCGATGAGGGAGGTCAAATCAAAGCCCATGGAATCGGCGACGAAGACGGCACCGACGAAGATGATAACGAAGCGGAGAACACTTTGCAGGGCAGAAATGAGAGTTTTTTCCGTCCCGTCCATCTGGTCATCGGTGTCGAAGAGCATGACGACATCGTGGACGATGTTCACAAGACGGAAGGCCCATACGACCACGGCGATGGCGACCACAAACTGCAGGATGCCGGGAAGGAAACTCACGGCCAAGTCGGGCATGAGGATAGGGGAGCCTGTTCGCTCCATGTCGTCAATCATGATGGTCACGAGGAAATAGGCGAGGCCAACACCCACGGCGGTTCCCAGCGCCTTGTCGGAATCTTGGACGGTCTTGCCCTTGATGGCCTCTGAGCGAATAATGGTGCCCAACACGGTTGGTGCAAAGCGCATCGTGAGCAGTCGAACGATGAAAATCATCACCAGCAGGCCGAGTATGGCTAGCAACGTGTAGGTGGTGAAGCCAAACAATTCGTTGCGAAGGGTCGAGTCAGCGGCGGGGTTCCACAGGCCGTCCATGGCCTAGCCACCGAGTCATGTGGGTTGTTTCTTCCCCTTCATCGGCTCGTTTTTTGGACGACTCATGGGCCGTAGGCCCACCTCCATGCGCACGAACGCTTGAAGAACTGAAACGGCGTCGGCTAAGCGATAGCATGACGTCAGCCGCGCCCGTTGCACTTCGCTCGACCGCACCACGCCCAACCTTGGGCTTCCTCATCGTTCTCCCCTTGCTGCTTTCCTTTGCGGCTCCGGTCGCTGAAAACGCCTATGCCCAAGAACCGGCTACGGGCGATGCACCCGAGGACATTTGGTCTGACGATTACATCAACATGATTTTCCCATGGGCACCGGCCAACGACGAGATTTTGCAGTTCAAGCAATACCACACCTACGAGACGATGAAGACTCGCATGATGCGGCTCGCAGAGGACAATTCCGACATCTTTGCGTATTACGAAGGCATGAACGGCGGCACCAACGCACGGGGCGAAGAAGTCACAGCCGATGCCTACGAAGGCTGGTACTACGGTCATTCTTCACCTTGGATAAAAGTCACCGCCGACGTGCAAGGTGGCGACTACAACGCCTTCGTGGGCGACACTGGAAACTACGCTGACCGACACGATGTCATGATCGTCGGCAACCACCACGCCCGTGAGTGGATGTCCTACCAAGTGCCGATGATGCAACTGGAAGTCATTGCCTTCTCCTACGAGAACATCGGCTACGACAACGACGGTGACGGCCGTGTTGACGAAGACACATGGGGCGATTCCAACGGCGACGGTCAACTCGACGACGACGGCGATTGTCTGGCGTTGGCGGCCGAACACCAAGATTCCAACGGCGACGGCACCCCCTGTGGTCCTGGCGACCTCGGGGTGGACGAAGACTACTCCGAGCAATGGATCACCGACCTCGTGAATTCCCGTGAAATCTACATCATTCCCATGCTCAACGTGGACGGCAACATCTACGACCGTGAGGTTTTCTGCCCCGCACCCGCTTGGGAATCCTGCCCCTCCGGCGGATGGAGGAAGAACCTCCGAGACAACACCTTCACCGGTGTGACACCACTTCCCGACCTCCAAGAAGAGGTGGATGAGGACTGCGACGGTGTTGACCTGAATCGAAATTACCAGTTTGAATGGGGCGCACCCTTGGGTGCGACGGGACCGTTGATTCCAGGAACATGTTCACCTGCTGAAGGCGAGCTTGACGGTTCGAACAACGATGTCTACAACGGCCCGGTTGACGACCGCGACAACGACGGTGATGGCCAAATCAACGAAGACCACGTCGACGGCAAGGACGACGATGCGGATGGCGTGACCGACGAAGACTGGTGGGGTGGAAACTCCGAGCCCGAGACCAAGTTCATCCAAGACATGACCGAGATGAACGACGACACCGGCGACGGGGCGAGCGAATTCAAGTCAACGCTCACCCACCACTCCTACTCCGAACTCATCCTCTGGCCGTGGGGCCACTGCACCGACTGCCAAAGCCCCGACCACGAGCAACTTCGCTACCACGGCCAGATGATGGCCGATATGACGCAGTACGCCAATCTCCAATCCTCCTCCCTCTACCCCACTTCGGGTGATTTCTGCGACTGGCACTACGGCGTCCACGGCTCGTACTGCTACACCTCGGAAATTGGGACAGCCTTCCATCAGCGTCCCGAAGACATTGACCACATCGCTGTACGCAACCTCGGTTTGGGCTTCTACATCGCTGAAATCGCTGACAACCCTCGTGAGCGTGCCGACCTTGAAATCGCGAACATCTCTCAGCAGAACTACCTCAAGCAACCAACCATGATCGACATTCCCGAAGAGGGCGATATTCCCATCGAGATCTGTGTCTCCAATCTATTCCCCTACAGCACCAAAGACACGGAGGTCCAGTGGCGCCAAGTCAAGCCCAGTCGCATGCAGAGTGATTTCGGACCTCGTGAATGGTCCACCACCCCGTGGGAGAGCACGGGTGTCGAGATGGTTGAGGGCGGGTGTTCCTTGGCCGCTGGCAACGGCACCTTGCTGCGGGCCATGCTGCCCGTTTCGGAAACGGCCGTTGGTGAAGTCCACTACAAAGCGACCGTCCACACCTTGGGCGGTGCTGACCTCTACCAGTACCCTGCGGACGGCGATTATTTCGTGCTTGACGTCTCCTACCGTGCAGCCTTTGGCAGCGTCTTTGGCGCCTTCTTCACGTTCACCCTCGTGGCGACCTTTGTGTGGGGCGGTCTAGCCGTTGCACTGCGCATCATGCTGAGCGATGACGAAGAGAAGGTGTTTGAGGAAGACCTCCGTGGCATCCAAATTGAAGTCGGCCAGCTCGGGGAGGACTGAGGTCTTATGTCCCAAAGCGACCAGTTTAACGGCCGTGTCGGTCTTATCTTCGCCTCGATCGGTGCAGCCATCGGTACGGGTAACATCTGGCGTTTCCCCCGCATGGTCGGTGCAAACGGCGGTGGAACGTTTCTCATTCCTTGGCTTATTTTCTTGTTCGCGTGGTCCATTCCGCTCGTCATCGCCGAGTACGCCATGGGCAAGCGAAGCCGAACGGGAACCATCGGTACCTTCCGAATATTCGCCGGGCGTCGCTTTGCTTGGATGGGGTTGTGGACGGCTTGGATTTCAACAGCCATTGGCTTCTATTACGCCGTGGTTTCAGGATGGACGTTGAAGTATTTCCAACTCGGCATCACCGGTGCACTGAACGGAGAAAAGGTCGACACCACCGAAGTTTGGAATTCCTTCCTTCAATCCCCCGGCCAGGTGATTTTCTTCCAATTCATTGTCATCCTCTTGGTGCTTGGCACCATTTGGAAGGGCGCCAAAGCCATTGAAAAGGTGAATTTCTACCTTATGATTTCGCTGTTCGCTCTTTTGTTCCTGACGCTCTTCCTCTCGCTTTGGATGGACCTCAGCGACGGCAGCCTTGACGGTGCGCTGTTCATGTTCACCGTGGACTTTGACATGCTGTTTGAGCCGGAAGTGTGGATCAACGGCCTCTCACAGTCGGCGTGGTCCTGCTCGGCCGGCATGGGCATGTGCATCACCTACGCCGTTTACATGAGCAAGGACGAGGACACGGTGCTCAATGCGTTCACCATGGGACTTGCCAACAACAGCATCTCCATCATCGCCGGTCTGGCGGTGCTNTCNGCCATCTTTGCGGTCAACCCCGACCCCTTGGCCACGGTGACCGGCGGCTCCTCTGCCATCACCTTCCTCGCCCTNCCCGANGTGTTNGCNCAGGCNCCNGGNGGNGCCATCGGTCCGCTCATCATGACGGCGATGTTCTTCCTCGCCCTCTCCTTTGCCGCCCTGACCTCGATGATTTCCACCGTTGAACTCTGTGTCCGAAATTTCGTTGACCACGGCTACCAGCGAGAGCGCTCCGTGCTCATCACCGGTTTGGCCCTCTTCATCTTCGGATTGCCATCCGCCGTGATGTGGATCAAACTCGACAGCGCTGGCGTCGCCTTCCCCGAATTCCTCGAGGTGCAAGACCACATTTGGGGCTACGGCCTGATGTTCTCCGGTCTGTTCATCGCGTTCTCCATCTGGAAGTACGGCTACATCAAATGGCGCAAGGCGGTTGACGAAGGCACGGCTCCGCCGGGCTTCGCCGGCTACCTTGGCTTTGGAGTCTCGGCGTTCCGTGATGATTTCATCAACACCGGCGACAACGATTTGGAAGTCGGACGCTGGTGGGACGTGTTGATTTACATCTTCTTCCCGATTCTCTTCTTCGTGCTGATGGCATCGTATTTCTCGGACATGATTGCCAACACCCCGAACGTATGGGACCCGTCCAACCCGAAGGGCTTGACCATCATTCTCCTTTTCTGGGGTGTCGTGGCGACGTTGTTTATTGCGCTGAACAAGAAACTCATCGAGCGCCCGCTTCTTCGAAACGTGCCCGAGGGTGCTGACGCAGACATCTCTGAACTGCCCGGTGGCGACGACATTCTCGTCGGTCAAGTCGGTGATGTGATCGTTGGATTTGAGCACCTGGCGGCAACGGTTGACGCTGAACTGGCCGATTGAAGGTGAGGCTGGATGGCCGAGTTGTGGGAGACGCTCACGACGGGGCTCATCCTTTCGCTCCTCTTCATCGGTGTTTCCTACCTGTTTTGGAAACGCTACGACAAGCCCACACCGTTGATGCTTGAACGCCAAGAGGAAAAAGAGCGACTCAAAGAAGAGCGGAAGACGTGGAAGAATGTTGAGGCTCGCATGCGTGCCGAACAGGAAGAGTCTGAACTCAAGGCGGCCTATGAGCGCAGAAAAGCCGAAGAGCGAGCCCGTTCCGTTGTCCCAGCCTCAACCGAAGTCAAGGATGCGTGGAAATCGCTCGGTGTCTCCGCTCCCGAGCCTGCTACGTTTGAGGCCAAGGGTGAAGATGCCAACGCGGACCTTCGACCGCTCGACCAAACGGACCTTGGTGAAGTGGTCGCGAGTGATGAAGATGTGCTGAATGCGGCTGAATTGGTGCAGGTTCGCCAAGACAAAGGCGTTCAACCCGGAGCAGAAGAGCCCGATTGGGAACTCATTGAGAAGTTGGAAGAAATCGCAGAAAAGGATGAGGTTGAACTTCCCGATGTGCCAGAAGCTCCCGATTTGGATGCTGTTGCCGCTCAATCATCCCAGGAAGTTCCCGCCTCCGATCCCCCACCCTCTTCAGGTGACTCATCTGATTGGGCGCTTGAAGAAGGCGAGGACCTGTGGCCTGTTGCTTCCTCGGAAGAGGAATGACGTGGGAATCCCGACGAAGGCGGCGTGAGGAGGCGAAGAGGTCTTGAAGCCTCAACGGCACGCCACGAACGATGGTGCAACGACCACGCGGAACCCGGGACTTCACGCCCGCTGCCATGAAGCGTCGCTTGGCGCTCGAGCACCTGCTCGAGGATGTGGCTCAGCGCCACGGTTTCTCTCGGGTCCAAACGCCGGTGTTTGANTCCCTTGAGTTGTTCACGGCCAAATCNGGCCCCGGNGTCATCAACCAGCTCTACGCNTTCCANGACAAGGGCGAGCGCGACTTGACCTTGCGCCCCGAATTGACGGCGCCCGTCATGCGCATGGTCGCTGAAGAGATGCGGATGGACACCAAACCGCTCCGCCTTTCTTACTACGGTCAGTGCTACCGCTACGAGGAATTCAAAACNGGACGCTACCGTGAATTCTTCCAGTACGGTGTGGAACTCATTGGGGCTTCGGGACCGCTGGCTGAGGCCGAAGTNCTGGCGTTAGCGGTCAACATGCTCCACGCCACCGGCCTTGAGGGCTGGGAGATTCGCATCGGCCACGTGGGCGTGCTCAAGGACGCCCTGACCGGACTCGGGCTCTCTGGTGAAGTGGATGCAACCACCGGTGAGCCGCCCATCGCCAGCGCCATGCGCCTGCTCGATAAGGGCGACGATGCCGGTTTGGCTGAACTCTTCACCACGCACGGTCTTGATGCAGCCAACGCCGAACCGCTGCGTGCATTGGCTTCGCTTGAGGGCGGCATGGAGACGCTCGGTCCGGCTCGTGAACTCCTCTCGAGCATGGACGGGGTCGCTCTGGACGCCCTTGACGAATTGGAATTGACGCTCACGGCGCTTGCAGCCCTTGCGCCTGCCCCACCTGCTCTTGCTGTGGACCTGACGGTTGCACGAGGCCTTGACTATTACACTGGCATGGTGTTCGAAGTGAAGGTGGAGGAACTCGGTGGTGAAGGTCAGGTTCTTGGCGGTGGGTCGTACAAATTACTCCACCTCTTTGGACTTCCAGATTTGGACCCCTGTTGCGGGTTTGGGCTCGGCTTTGACCGTGTTCTCCTCGCGCTTGAGGCCCAAGCCGAAGCGGCCGATCGAGAGGAAGCGGTGCCTGGAGAGGCAGACGGCCGACCCCACATCGCCATCGCCCCCAACAAGGCCGATCACATGGCGCTCTTGCCGCTGGTCGCTTCGCTACGTGAAGCCGGAGCTCGTGTTGAATTGTTACTCACCAAGAAGAATTACGGTCGCATCATCAAGTGGACTGAGGGCATTGGCGCCAGCCATCTGCTTGTGGTCAAGCCTGAGGATTTGGAGGCGGGCACCGGGCGTCTCATCAATTTCAAGTCGGGCGACCGAGCTGATGTNGAACTCAACGCTTCNTCNGTGCTNGANGCGNTGTGAGCATCCCNNAGCNNGCGNGNATCAATCACGCTTCGTCTTCGNTNTCTCGTCGCTGATTNACNAAGAGCGCCATGCCGAGAGCGGCNGAGGCAGCCACGAGGGTGAAGCCNGGGGTATCTTCCTCGTCCATCATGCCGTCATCACCGGCCTGGAATTCTTCAGTCCAACTGTCCTCGCTAATGGGCATCTCAAAGCGGCTTTCTTCACCGAGTTTGATAGCGAACCATGCTGGGTTGCCACTTTGTGTGAAGAATCCGGTTTGTCGGTCGCCCTTGAGTTTCATCTTTACTTCAATGATTGGGTTGTCGTCTCGACCGTCCCATTCCATGTGGTCTTCGGTAACAGCGAAGGCAAAAGGCACGTTTTGCTCGCCCTGTTGGATGCCGGTGAATTGGTTGGTCCACACTTCTGCACCGCCTCGGAAGACGGTGATGTTGAGGTTTTCACAATCGTT
>FUFK010068471.1_pt1 | contig 15688 bp, 10 predicted proteins | sample 1021851 | NCBI WGS metagenome assembly FUFK01 (sample SAMEA51879418, study PRJEB19060) | metagenome | reverse complement strand
TTCAGAATTTGAAAAAGAAAATAAATCTTATTAATTAGGGTTATAAACAGAAGCTGCATTTTTATAAATCGACTCTTTATCCAAAGTCATTTTCTTAGTTTTCTTATCTATATACAGTTGCATCTGATCCGTATAGTGTGGACTTAAAGGGTCATTTGAATTTCCATATGGAAGAGCAACACCTGTAAAAGCTCTTAGAGCAAAAATATTTCCACTATTTAGTAAAAAATGTTTAATGTAATTAATTTCAGCTTTGGCATACTGGGACGGAATTATATTTGAAATTTCTACTTTACCATCAGAATTGGTATTGTTTAATTTTAAAATCTCATTAAACAAGTTACCAACCATTTCCAGCTTTACTCTTAATTGTGAGAAATCCTCATCCAGGAAACTTTCTTGAGTATTTCTGTTAATAGTTAAAGATGATCCAATAATAATATTATTTTCAGTTAATCTTTCTTTTCTTTCTAAAATTGAACTTACATCTTTAAAAAATTCGTTATCAGTTTCTAGACTAGTTTCTTTAGACAAAACTTGCTGAATAAATTTATTTGTACCATCAGGAATTAATAAATCTCCATTTTCATCAATTATCGATTGATCAATATTGTACAATGAAGAAATATAATTTAGCTTATCATATGAATTTCTGTAGACATTAAAATAATTTGAGATATTTTGATTATTGACATACTCAAAGTCTAGAAGTTTAAAATTTACTTTAGAATATACTTTTGGGCTCCAATTAATCTCATAAATGCTACTATAATATTGCTTATCAAGACCAATATTTTTTTGTAGGGTTGTTCCTAAAATTATATTTGTTACAGGGTTCATCTCTTTTCTAATAATTTTATTGGAATTAAAAGGTAAAACAGCTCTAGGTATTCGTAGATTTAAATTTCCTCCTAATTCAAAAAGATTAAAGAATGAATCATCTAAAATTGAAATATCTTTAGAAGCACCGATCGAATTTTTAAGGTTGATTGAGAGATTTTCTGTACGTTTAAAAATATTTCTAATGTTTAAATTAGAGCCTAAAGAAATACCGAAGTCTTCAATGTTTGAGTGTGTAAAATCTAAATCAAAACCAAGACTAAACCTTTCTCTTGGGAATAGAAAAATTGAAGATGATAGTGACTTGTTATTTTCTTCAAAAATAATTCTTGGGTATTTGAAGTTTCCTAGATTAGAAAAATATCGGGAAGTAAGTATTTTATTCTCTTCACTATAATTATCTGATATATTAAAAAAAATTGGTTCAATAAGGGATTTAGCATTATAGTTTAGTTTTCCCTTTGAAAAGATATTAATACCATTATAATTTATTGAATCTGTATATGAATCAATATTAGACAATTCATCTAATGATTCTACAAATATATTTATATTATCAATTTTCTTTATCTGGTAATCAGTATCCTGGTTTATGTTTTTGACATTTAAAATTATAGGTATTTTTTTNAAATTACCTGTACTATCAATTAGTACTTGATAATTAATGCTTCTTTGCTGGAAGTTATATATCCCATTGTTTTTGAATAATTTAATGAGTCTATCTCTCTCCAATATAAGTTTGTCAATTGTAAAGATTTCGCCTTTTTTTATTTGGCTTTGACTAATGTGGTCTTTATACAAAGAATCCAGATCTCTAGACTCGATATTTACAGTTATTGAATCAATTAAATACCTCTCTTTGGTTTCAACTGAGTATTTAGCAGTTAATTGATTGAACTCTATAATTGAGTCATATGAAATATTTGAGTCAAAATAACCTTTACTATCATAAAATCTTTTAAGTCTTTCTATATTTTTATCAATATCAATATCATTTATAGTAATTGGTTCTTGCCCAATGTTTTTTAGGAAATCATTAAATGAGTTGTTATATCTCTTTAATTGATCTATTTGTTTAATAGAAATAAGTTTTTCTAATCTTTTAGTCCTATTTTCATTCTTTTCTAACCATATTCTAAACTTCTCATTAGGATTATCATTAGCAAGATTATTAATGGCTAATCCAAGTGGAAAGCTTAAAAATTTATTAATTGGTGAAGGTTGAATAAGTAAATTGGCGGGATCTTTTTTAACAATACTATCGTTAACTTCAAGTATATTTTTAACTAGAATAGGGCGATCAAATTTATTGTAAATATTTGAACTACAACTACTTATGATTAATAAGAGAGCTACTAAAAATGGTGAAAAAATTCTAGTAAAAGTCAATTTTTTTTTACTAAATTACATTTTTTAGCTCAATAATTTCTTTGTCTTACAAGTTCAAATATTACTGCTGAAAATGCAGCAGATACATTCAATGAATCTATATTTGAGCTAATTGGAATCATAAGTATATCATCAGAAAGATTTAAAACTCCTTTTGTAATTCCTTTATCTTCAGATCCTAAAATTAAACCTACTGATTTTTTATAATCCTTATCATAAATACTTTTACTAGCTTTTTCTGATAAACTAAAAATTTCTATGCCTATTGATTTTAAGTGAATTATTGCATCTTTTAAATTATTAACTCTTGCAATCGGTATGTTAAAAACTGATCCGGACGAGGTTTTAATAACATCAGCGTTGATAGGAGCTGAGTTATTTTGTGAAATAATTATTCCTGTTACACCAGCAGCGACTGATGTTCTGATTATAGCTCCAAAATTTCTTGTGTCAGTTACACCATCTAAAAGTAAATAAGTAACTTCTTTTGACTCGTTATATGTTGATTTTACTAATTCCTCGATTGATATAAGTGGAACTGGAGATAAAATTGCTACAGCTCCTTGGTGGTTCTTACTTTTATACTTATTAAATTTTTCTTTTGGAACATATGTATATTTTATGTTCTTTTTTTCTAATTTTTCTACTAATGACCTAAACAAGCTACTTGATGCGGATGACTTAATTAATAAAACTTTTGATATTTCCTTTGATGAATCAACTGCCTCTATTATGCTTCTTAAACCATATATTTCTAAATTTTTGCTCATTACCAAAAAAAAAGGAGGTTTTTTTTACAAAACCTCCTTTTAAGATATTAATTAAATGTTTACTTACAAATATTTAAATCCTTTGGTCCATCAGCTGGACTTGTTCCATCAGATAATGCTGTTTGAGCATTACCTCCATTTGGATCTTCATACTCAAGCTGGTACGTAACCTCACTATCCCATGCACCTCCACTAAAGGAAAGTCCTAAAGATTGGGTTCCATCNAAAGTGAATGATGTACTAGCAGATGTTCCACTAGTGAATCCGAATACTTCTGCAACTTCACCATCTATAGTAATAGTAACTGTTGCACCATTCCATCCATCACCCCAGCTATCTTGGCCATTAAGAGTATAATTACCAGCAGGAGGAGTAGCTCCAAATGGCACTTTACATCCAATTATAACAAGATATCTAAAAGGTGAACTCCAATAGAAACCAGTCATTGAACCAGTTGCATTTTGATATGAGAATGATCTACCATCAGTTAGACTTAACTCAAACCTAAAGTATACTACATCATTTCCTTTAAAATCAGAAATATTCATAGCACTTAATGCTTGATTTAGAGTAACTGTTACATCAAATCTAGGAAGACCAAAATCTCCATCATACATATCACCTAGGGTCCATGTATTATATAGGGTTTCAGTCCCTCCGTTCATTGATAAATAAAGATCAACTTTAGAGATTAGATCTGTAGTTTCAGCATGAGGCTCAAAAGTACCTGACCAAACCGAAGAGTCTGGTGTAGATGCTTGATATTCACCATTAATGCTTATTGCTCTTAGACCAGCTCCATATTGAAAATTATTAAACATGTAGTCGATCATCATCTCTTCTCCTTTGTATTCATCACGAAAACTATCTTTAGCACATGATGTAATCAAAAGAATTAAACTAAGATATATATATATTTTTTTCATAGTATTTATATTTAATCGACCGCAGGTCCGTTAGAATTCCAAAATACTCTTTGCGCTAAGTCAGTTTTCTGATTTACGTTAGAGTTTCTTCCAGCATGACTACTTGGATAAAACATAGACAATGGAAATTGTCCAGGATTTAACTCAATTGTAGGTTGAAGATTTTTAGGATATCCAGTTCTTCTATAAAGGTTGTATGCGTCAATACCAGCACCAGCCTGAGATATCATAAATTCTTCAGCCCAAAGTTCAAGCTTACCATCTAAAGATGCAGCACTCCACTCAGCAGTAAAATTTGCTATATAAGCATCAATATCTGCTTGAGACATTGTAGGTGCATCAACTATATCATCTACCTTGTTGAAGAATGCTTCTATACCAGCTAGAGTTCCAGCAGTTGGATCTCCATTAGTATTAACAGCAACTTCTGCATCAAAAAAGTGCATCCAAGAAGATAAAATTACTGGTGTAATACCAGCTCCTCCAGAACCGTCTTCCAGATATTGTGGAACAAACTGACCTTCATCATAAGTTCCTCCTGCTGGATATATTCCAGGAAGAGCCCTTCTTGATTGATCAGGGTTAATACCACTATCATCTCCATGATCTCTTCCCCAGTAACCTTCNGGAAGACCACAGTAAATACCATAAGCAATTCTATGTGGCTCGATAAAGTAACCAGGAACAGCACATTGAAGTAATGTTTCGTCAACAGGTCCATCTATACCAGGAGTGTCTCCTTGCTGTCTATAAATTAAGTAGTTAATTCTTGGATCTCTTTCACCATTTCTACCAACCATTAATCTATTCATTAACCAGTTTGACTGGAAATCACTAGCACCATTTAAGGTGTAGTTAGACCTATAGATTGGAGATCTTGTGTCAGGGTTTGAAGTATTTGTTCCCCATTGAAATTCAAAATCATCACTACTTGTAGTAATATAGTTTGTAATAGAACTATAAGATGCATAATCACCAAGATTTAAATATGCTCTCTTTTTAATACTGTTTGCAGCTTTAATCCACTTTTCAGCATCCCCACCGTAGTACATATCGTATGTTGGTGGAACTCCGCCAGCATTAAAACCAGCTATAGCACTGTCAAGTAAACCAAGAGCAGCTTGATAAACTGATAATCCTCCATCTGAAGATGGGTTTAAATTTTCCGAACCTTGTAAGGCCTCAGTGTATGGTATATCTCCAAAATAATCAACTAAACTCATATAAATATACGCTTGAAATACTTGACTCATAGCAGTATAATAAGTAAGTCCAGCTTCTTCAGCAAGGATATTCATTAATCTAATATCCTCCATAATTCCTTGATATGCATTTGACCATACACCATCCCAACTTATTGGAGTGTAAGCATTGTCATAATCACGGAAAAAACCATGAAGCTGTCTAGTTAGCCTTAATCCTGGATCACCTAGACCATCAACAAAATAAGCAAAATCCTCTTGTATCGCATTGATAAAGAGATCAGCGCTAGCTTGATCAGGCCCTAAAGCATTAGGGTTTGAAGTTAAATCTAAGTCAAGTGTTTCACAAGAAGTGAAAAATAATACACTTGCTAAAGTTAAAATTGAAAGTTTTCTAAATTTTTTCATAATTCTTTATCCTTTAAAACGTTAATTTTAGACTTACACCATATCTTTTAGAACTAACACCATTGAAGTATTCAAATCCTGAACCATTACCAACACCAAGTCCTGCAATGTTAGGATCAAAATTACTTCCTGGAGGTGTATTATATGCATCATACCATAGGTTAAAACCTTGAGCGCTAACAGATACTGCGCCAAAAGGTGTGTTTTCTAACCATTTTGATGGTATATCATAGCTTAAAGATAATTCACTTAATCTCAACACACTTGCATCCCATGTTTCTAGCTCACTAGCATAGAAAATAGTACTAAATGTGAATGTAGAGTTATTTATCATCTTGTTGTTTGGTGAACTATCAGGAAGTACTCCTGGTAGTAAGAATGATAATTCTCTATTAAAGTTTGCCCCAGCTGTATCAGTTGTTAATCCTCTTGCTAATAGGGTAGAGTTAAAAGGTGAGTACATATCTCCACCAATTGTAGCATTAAATAGGAAGTTTAATGAGAAGTTTCCATATGAAATTGTATTACTTAAGTTAGCAATAAAATCAGGATTAGCATCTCCGATTAAAGCATAAGGGTTATTCTTATATTCTGTATCATAATTTGTTGCATATGTACCATTACCTTCAACGATTGGATTTCCAGCACTATCTCTGGATACACTACTTCCAATCATAGAAGTTAGTGGAAGACCAGGAATAGCTGCATTTCCAAGGTTAGTATAACCTGCATATACAATTTGATCCGTATCAGGACCTAAATCCTCAACAATAGATTGAGTTGACATATAATTAACTGTAGTATTCCAATTAAAGTTCTCTCCTCTTAGCCAGTCAGCAGATAAATCAATTTCCCAACCTTTGGTGCTAATTTCACCAATGTTTGTTCTGGTTGATGAATATCCAGTTGCTGGATCAAGCGGTCTTGATATAATAAGATCTGTTGTCTCTCTATCATAATATGAAATTTCAGCAGTTAGTCTATTATCGAAAAGGTTAGCTTCAATACCAAATTCTAGCTCAGCTAAAAGTTCTGGCTTTAAACCTACGTTACCTAATTGAGAACCAGAAGAGTTAGTAATAACATTCGTTCCTCCAATTCTAAAGTCTTTGGTATCTAAAGCTAAAGTAGCTGCAATTGGATATCCAAATGGGAAAGTAGCAGATGTACCATATGCAACTCTCAGTTTTAAAAAGTCAATAGGTAATTCTCCAAAATCAAACATAGATGTTGGAACTATAGCTATACTAGCAGATGGATATGTTATTGATCTATTTTCTTCTGACAAGTTTGAAACCCAATCAGTTCTTGCAGAAAGAGTCAAGAAAAGATAGTTTTCATAATCAAAAGATGCTTGACCAAAAACTCCAGTAACATTTCTTTTTGAATAATATTCAATTTCTTCTTGTTGGTTGAAGTTAAAATGTCTGAAAATTCCATATACATTTTGTCCAGTACTTCTCACACCATTTCTATCATATTCAACAGAGTTTGATGTTGCACCAAGGTTAAAGTTAACACCCCATGCTTCATCAAGTTGAAAGTCACCATTAAGGGTAATTTGATGATTGAAAATGTAATTAGTGTTATTCCACTTTTCATAAAAACCACTTTTGTCTTCATTTGAACCTGTTTGTCCACCTTTATTTGATTGACTTACATTATCTTCTGAATAAACATCATAACCATATCTATATTGAACATTTAAGTTGTCATTAAAATCAAATTGAACACTAGTACCCCCATAAACTCTAGTTGTATTTTGCTTATCTTCAGCATTGTTTAATGTCCATAATGGATGTTGTATTGCATTACTACCATAATAATAGATTGATGCTTGAGTAATAGGGTTAGCATATGGAAGCTCTGTAATACTCAATTGACGTGGAGTAAAAAATACCACATCATACAAGGAGTTAGCACCAGCTGTACCACCACTTGCAGCAGCGATTGGAGGTGAATTAAATCTTGTCTGAGAATAATTAAGCGTTCCATTTACTGTAAATCTATTAGACAAGGCCATTCTACCACCAAAACTTAATGAACTTCTTCTTAAGTTATTATTTGGAGTAAATCCTTCATCATCAAGGTTACCGTAATTTACATTATAGGACAATTTCCCGTCAGAGCTTTGTCCTCTAAAGTTAACATTAGTGTTAAAGATACTACCTGTTCTAAATAATTCTTCAATAGAATTTCTTGGAGCCCACTCATAGACTGAGTCCATTGATAATCCTATTAATGGTAATAAATTTTTAGGTAATGCATTAGAACTTAAATTGTTAACATATGGGTGAATAACATATCCTGGTTGACCTGAAAGTGAACCGTTAAGGGCACTTTGTCTTCCCCATCCAGCTGGACCTTCTTTATCAAAACTAGGACCCCAGTTTGAAAAGAACCAACCAAAACTTTGATCGAATCCACCACCATATTTATTTTGATAATCTGGCATCATTGCAAGCTCTTGAGAGAAATAAGAAGTATTAACAGTTATTTCATTTTTAGAAGCTTTCATTCCTGATGCAGTAGTACCAGATTTTGTTGTAATTAATATTACACCATTTCTACCCTGTGAACCATAAAGTGTTGCAGCGGCAAGACCTTTTAAAACATTCANTAGTATTNTNTANTNTTAGGGTCTAAATCAAGGAATCTTGAAGAACCGTTGTTACCCGAAGTAAAACCACCCATTGCATTTGTGTCACTTGAAAAAGGTACACCATCAACAACAAAAAGCGGTTGGTTACTTGCACTAAAGGTACTAAGACCTCTAATAATAACACTAGTTCCAGATCCAGATAGACCTCCTTGATCGGTAACCTGTACACCAGAAGCTTTACCAGACAATACACGCGCAACATCACCGGATGCTCTGCTCTCTACCTGACTATTGTCAACTTCGGAAACAGCATAACCTAGTGCACGTTTTTCTCTTGTAATACCTAAACTAGTGACGATTACTTCTTCAAGTTGCGTCCCGAGGGAAAGAGATATATTAATAACATTAGACGATCCAACAGTTACAACTGCTGTTTCATATCCGACAAAGCTGAATTCCAGAATTTGTCCTTCAGATGCATTAATAGAAAAGTTTCCATCGAAATCAGTAGTAACACCGGTAGTTGTTCCTTGAATTAATACTGTGGCACCCGGAAGAGGTAGGCCATCATTATCAGAAACAACACCAGATATAGTCTCCTGTGCAAGTGATGTTTGCAGCACAAGCAAGGAAATTACTAATAATCTGAATAAGCTTTTCATACTTAGTTTTTTGTTAATTATTTGTTAAAAATTAATTGAATCAATAAATATACGTTAATAACCATGTTTTATTGGTTTTAATTATATATTATCTATAAAAAATAAATTATTCTTATTGTTTTCACTTTTTTGTTAATTATTTTTTAATGAAATCTTAAAAAAATCATTTTTTATTAACATATTATTAGTGAATATTAAAATTTTTAAGAATATGATAATTCTTAGTATTAATTAGTATTTATAGCTCTCCTACATTATTCTCCATTCCAATTATATTTCTTGACTACTTTAAATTCTTTGTTCACCTCACATAACTATAATCTCCTATAAATATTTAAGTATCAAGAAGAAGGTAAAGGATAATAAATACAACAAAAAAATATGTCAAAAAAAAACCCACCATAAAGGTGGGTTTTATTATTTATCAAATTAAACTTGGTTTAATTGAAAATTGGAACTTTTACAAATTGATCTATAAGTCCAGGGAAGTTTTCATTTGAAGAAGACTCCGAAGCTGGATAGAAAAATCTTTGAGGAATAACATTTGTGTTAGTATTTTTAACTCTTGTTCCAATTAAGTTATTGTTTCTTCTAACATCATGGTAAGTAGGACCTCCAATAACAGATTTGAATTTTTCAATCATAATCTCCATTGTCATTGCAGCTGAAGTACTTAATCCTCTGTTTACCATACCTCCAGCAGCAAAATCCGCTGTTGTGTATGCATCAAAGTTTCCTCCATACTTACTATTGTTACTAGCTCTTACTGCGTTTAATGCAGCTAATGCTTCATCTGGACTAGTTCCTACTGCTGTTTCAGCAATAATTAATTGAACTTCTTCAAATGAAACAACTGGATAATTTCTGTCAACAGCGGCAAAACCGTCAGTTGTATTCATACTTACTCCATTACTTTGATCCACATACCATGCAAATCTACCTGACTCATCAGTTTTTGCGTTTCCGCTATAAATTGATGATGCAGGATTAATTAAGTCTGACATGTAACTATTTTGAACTCTAAGATAATCTTGTCTTTCTTCGACTTCGAACATCCAGAATAAGTTCTCCATGTAGTTTGTAGTAGTATGTACAATATCCCAATCGTTAGCAGTACTAGTGAAGTTTGCAGCTTTTGCAGCAGCTAATGCAGCTGAATTATTACCCAATGCCAAGTTATATCTAGCTAAAAGAGCATTACCTATTTGACTCCAAGTTGAAGACGTAGAAAATACATTATTAGCAGCAGATACACTACCAGCTTTTTGAATACCAGACTGAATTAATGCAATTGCACCATTCATTACAGTTGCCTGTGACTCATAAACTGGATCTGGGAAATCAAGGCTATTTACCTCTGAAAAAGGAATATCTCCAAAAACAAGTGCTGTTTCTGCAAAATAATATCCTTCAAGTATTTCAGCAATACCTTGAATTTGAGCGTTACCAGCTTCTACAGCTTTTGCTTTTGCTACTTGAGCTTGAGAAACCCCAGCAGCAAGACCATCTGACCAAGTTTCGTTGTAACTATTAGAATTTACTGAATAAATATTCCAAGTTGCATACTGTCTATCAAACCCAGTAAGTTGGTCCGTGAACATCGACGTAATCCTTGCAGGCGCTGCCTCAGCAACAGCCGCAACATTTAATAACGCATGATTTATAATTAAACCAATAGGAGCATCAGTAAACGCATTTGGGTTATCATTTAAGTCCTCGTCTATTTCACATCCTATGAATAGAGAGGTAATTGCTAAAAGTGTTATAAATTTTTTCATTTTATTTCCTATTAGTGATTAAAAGTTAAGTTTTAAGTTAAACAGAAAAGATTCTGTATTCGGGTTAGTGAAGTACTCAACACCTCTAGCTTTCCCTGCACCTACTAAACTTATTTCCGGATCTATATCAGGAAAATCTGTTTGTAAAAGGAAGTTTCTTCCAGTAATACCGAAAGATCCGCCTTTAGCACCAATTGGTGTTAAAATTGACGATGGAAGGTCATAGCTAAGAGATACTTCTCTTAGTTTAATGAAAGATGCATCATAAATGAATAACTCATCTTGAGATCCAAAACCACCACCATCTGTTCTATACCATCCTTCTTCTAATGCTACTAAACCACCACCGAAGTCACCAATGTTTCCTCTAAATGTAGTACCAGCAGGAACAGTTCCACCAAATCCTCCAGCATATTTTGGAAGATCCTGAGGAGCTACTGACTCAACTGCAGTATTTGGGTGAATACCAAAGTAGTGAAGTACACTATAAGTACCAGCCCACATTTCGTTACCTTGTGAAGTTTCGAAAACAAATGAGAAGTCCCAAGGGCCTTTTGTAATAGAGGCACCTAAACCAGCTCTAAAGTCTGGTTGTGCGGATCCAGTAACACCATTTTCGGCAGCAATTACTGGGAAACCATCAGCATCAGTTACAATATTTCCATTACCATCTTTTTCAAAATAACCACCATAGAAAGAGTTAAAATCTTCTCCTTCTACAATAGAAGCTACAAATCCTCCCATGTAAACTGCACTTACACCTGGAAGCTTTTCAACAACGTTTTCAGCTGCTGTATAGTTTCCAAAAATGTTAATTGCAGTATCTGCATTATTATATAAGTTGTAGTTGAAGTCAAACTCAATACCCTTATTTGAAATTTCTGCTACGTTAGAATAAAGACTTGTAAACCCAGTTGATGGAGGAGCCTCAAGTGATAAAATACCATCAGTAGTTAAACGATCATAATATGTTAAACCTACTGTTAGTGAATTGTCAAAGAATCTTGCATCAGCACCAACTTCGTACTCAGTTACTTTTTCAACTGTTAAGTTAGGGTTACCCTGAACACTACTTCTTCTTGAAGTACCACCATAGTTTGCACCATCGATGTAATCACCCCATCCTTCAGAACCTGCTGTAGATGGACCAAATGTACTTCTGTTTAAGTATAATGAAGGAGAAATACCTACCTCACCATAAGAAGCTCTAAGTTTTAAAAATGATAATGTACCTGACTGAGAGTTATCAAGAATATATCCAACTTGTGCAGATGGATAAAATACCTGATCAGAAACAGTTGTTGAGTTTTCTAATCTACCAGCAAGATCAACAATTAAATCTTCAGCAATAGTGAATGTTGTATTAAAGTATGTTGAGTTTTTTTGGTTTGTAGATTTATACTCACTAGCACCAATGTTTGGGTTCTCAGCATTACCAACTAATTGCTTAGATGGATCTGGATTTAAGAAACCAACAGTAGAGGAGCTGAATCTATAATATTCACTATTCTCGTATACATAACCAACAATTGCATTTAAGTTAATATCGTCTGTTAAATCAAAGTTACCGTTTACAAAAATGTTAGCATTTTCAATTCTTTGTTCAAAATCATCTTTGAAAAAACCACCATTTGTGTAAGAACCTGCAGACTTAACTGGATAATATTCCTCTCTTCTATCAGAATAGAAGTCTAATCCATATCTACCTGTAACAGTAATGTTATCCGCAAGAGTTATGTTAACCTGTGGTGCAAGAATTATACGATCAACTTNGGNAAGAAATGGTTATCTAGCTCATTGATTGTCCATCCTGGGTTGTTATAAATAGCTGGAGCTTGACCAATATGTCTTGCTCTATACGATCTATGACTTAGTGGTGTACCAACAGCATCACTTGGACCTGAGTAGTATGTACCAATGTGATCAGTATTGTTAAAATCAGGAGAAGTTCTTAAGTATCCTAAATATAAACCATTAAGGTTTGAACTTTGCTGAATTCTTTCAGACTCCGATCCAATGTAAGAAGCATTAATTCTTGCCTCTAACCATGGAGTTAATTTTGTAGTCTGGTTAATTCTGAAAGTATTTCTTAGATAATTAGACTTTCCATTAATAACACCTTTTTGATCTAATCTAGAGTAACTTAAGTAAGTGTTACTATTTTCGTTTGCTCTAAAATTAATACCTAAGCTATAATTTTGAGTATAACCAGTTCTAAAAATTTGATCTCTGTTTTCTTTATTAAATGTTTGCTTAGAGTTCTTTTCAGTAACAGGGTAATAAGTTGAACCTGTAATATCACCGACAAAGTATGGGCCAGAAGTATCATAAACATCAGAGCCACCAGATCTATCTGCGATTTTATCACCCCAAGATAAACCTGAAGCATTCGAGTTCCAATTTCCACCGAAACCTTGTCCGTAAAGATCTTGTTTTGGATGCTCTCTGTTAACCTCATCTATTGAGAGAGATGCACTAAAATCAATACTCATTTCTCCAACACCAGCATTTCCTTGATTAGTAGTAATTACAAGAGCACCATTTGCAGCACCAGACCCCCATAGGGCAGTAGCAGCCGCACCTTTAAGTACAGTAACACTAGCTATATCACTAGCAGGTATATCGTTTAAACGTGATTGTTCAGAAACACCAGCGGTGCTTGAACCAAAAGTTGCATTAGATATTGGAACACCATCTACAATTATCAATGGTGTACTAGCACCTAATATTGTATTTTGTCCACGAATCTGAACGTAACCACCTGCACCTGGGTCACCTGTATTTGATGTAACAATTACACCTGAAGTTTTACCAGCAAGACCTTGGATAAGACCACTTTCACCTGAACGCTGAATAACCTCGCTCTTAATAAGTGTTGCGGAACTTACATCCTCATCTTTCTTAACTTCTAGACCTAGTGCAGTTACTACAACTTCTTCTAATTCATTGTCAGATTGTAATGAAAAGTTATAAGTACTCCCAGAACCAACAGTTACTAAAGAGTTTTCATAACCAACAAAACTAACAATAAGAACATCTCCATTATCTGCAGATATAGAAAAATTCCCATCAAAATCAGTTGTTACTCCAGTAGTAGTTCCTTGGATTACAACGGTTGCTCCAGGAAGTGGAATACCGTCAGCATCAGAAACAACACCAGATATTGTTCTCTGTGCTAAAGCTACTTGAGCAGTCAGCAAGAAAACCATAAGTAATCTGAATAAAGTTTTCATAAACTTAAGTTTAGTTAATAATAATCAGTTAATATTTAATTAAATTTTTCGTAAGCGCTAAGATACATCAATGATTTCGATTAAAACAACATTTAGTAGTACTAAACCAAAAAAATTAAAAAAAATATGTTTTTTTATAAATATTTGTTAAAATATTAAATATTTAATAAAAATTCGCGTAAAAATTGATGAATATATTATAAGTTATCTATTTTATCTGCGAATTCAATAACTGAAATAATGGATTCAATTTTACCAACTTTTAATTTATTTTCTTTAATAAATTTTTTTATTTCACTCTGATTTTCAAAAAAATTAATTAAACTTTTTTTTGAAATTTTAATAAGTTCTGGTTTTTGATCCCTTTTTTGAATGTAAAAATCAGTTTCACTAGCATATCTAGGTGGTTTCGATTCAGTAATTCCAGCTTTTGTTTTTTCAGCTTCTTTGAAAATTTTTGCCTTTTTTTGATATAGACTGTAATTATTTCCACTGTATAATCTTATCATGTAACCCTTCTTGTTCTTTATATCCTTTTCATCATATAAAAGAAATACATATTCTTGGTCGTTAATGGTAGCAATAACATCACTGTTTTTAAGCAATAGAATCTCAGATCTTTGTATATCAGGTGTATCAGCCATCTCAATTACATCATTGTAAGCGTCATACCTCATATACCCAATTGATTCCATCTTTCTGCCAAAATATTTTAAATCTGAAAGTTCAAATTCTTCATTGTAATATTGAGAGCCTTGAACTTTTATAATCTGAGGCTTAATTGTGCTTTTGTTTCCAAAATATTCCCAAGCTTGTTGAGCACTTAGATCCAGTCTAGGTTGAATCTCTTGCTGATATAATGTATTTGAAAGTAAAATACAAACTGAGAAAAAAATTTTTTTAAAGCTCATATTTAATTTTTGTCAACATATTCAACAATCTTGATGATGGATTCTGTTTTATTAAATTTGATTTTTTCATTCTTAATGAACTTTTTTATGTCAGATCTGTTATTAAACAAATCTAAAAATGCCTTTTTTGAATTCTTTAATACTACAGGAGTATTTCCCTGAATGCTAATATAAGTTTCAATATTATCGACATATCTAGGTGGAAATGAATTTTCTAATGAAGTTCTTGCAATCTTAGCTTCCATAAATTGTTTATTTTTCCTCAAGTATAATGCAATTTTTGCTCCCTCATAAATTTTAACTAAATATCCAATTTTAGTATTTGTCTCATTTATTCTAAAAGGAAGGTATTCATATTTTTCATTATTAATTGTTGGAATAACCCTATCGCTTTTTATTAGAACAAGTTCTGAACTTTCAATATCACCAGAGTCTGTAATTTCTATTTCATCTGTAAATCCATTGTATCTCATAAAGCCGGCATTATTAATTTCTTTACCAAAATATGATAATCTAGCTGGTTTAAAATCTAAATCAAAATATTGACTTCCTGAAATGTTAAGTTGAACAGGTTTTGAAACTTTTCTATTGCTAAAATCTTGGAGTGATAGTTGAGCTTGAGCTCCAAGAGACTCGAATCCATTTTGAGCGTATAAATTTGATAATTGAAATGTTATCAAAATAATTATAATTTTCTGTAAAGACATATAATCAAAAATTTTAACGAAAGTAGAACAAAAATTAGAATATATCTATTTGTCCTAATAAAAGGTCGTTAAGAGATTGAGTCTCTCTTATTTTAAGAATTTTATTATTATGAATACAAACTTCAGCAGGTTTAAGTCTACTATTATAATTACTAGACATGTTAAACCCATATGCTCCGGTATTTTTAAAACATAATAAATCGCCTTTAGAAGTATCTGAAATCTTTCTCTTTTCAGCAAAGGTGTCTTTCTCGCAAATA
>FUFK010040498.1_pt1 | contig 15688 bp, 17 predicted proteins | sample 1021851 | NCBI WGS metagenome assembly FUFK01 (sample SAMEA51879418, study PRJEB19060) | metagenome | reverse complement strand
TCTGCCTTGATAAAATAAGGAAGAACATCATCCCATCCCCAGCCAGTATTACCAAGTTGACGCCAAATATCGTAATCTCTACTTTGACCTCTTATATACAACAGACCATTAATGGCTGAACTTCCACCTAAAGTTTTACCTCTTGGATAGCGAATAGAGCGATTATTCATTGTTTCGTCTGGTTCAGTTTTGTAACACCAATCAACTGAAGGATTATGCATAGTTTTGAAATAACCAACTGGTATGTGTATCCAAGGATAATTATCTTTACCGCCAGCCTCAATTAAGAGAACTTTATTTTTTGGATTTTCAGATAATCTATTAGCCAAAACACATCCAGCAGATCCAGCTCCTAAAATTATAAAATCGAAGTTTTCCATCTAGAGTTGAAAAGTTTTTTTTATAAATCTCATTTGTTCATCTTTACACTCATATTAATCAATTGTCACTTGTACGAACTTTGTTTTTCTGATTGTATGTTGTCGTTAAATTTAACTAACAAGAGGAAATATAATGAAAAAAATCATTTCAATGTTGTTTGCAACTGTTTTGGTACTTGGATTTGCATCTAGTGCTAATGCTGCAAAAACACTAAAATGTCAGACAGTTCTTAACACTAAAGCTGATGAAGTTAAAATGTTAAAGGACTTTACTGATACAGTAACAGAACTTACATCTGGTTCGTTAAAATTTGAAATTTTACCNGCNGGTGCAGTTGTGGGAGTTAAAGAAACTNTAGATGCTGTTGATAAAGGNTTGATTGATTGTGGTTTCGCATGGACACACTATTGGTCAGGTGATCACCCTGCTGCTATGTTATTTGGTTCGCCAGTAGCTGGNGGTGGAGTTGGTATCGACAACTTAGCGTTTCTATCATGGTTTCAATATGGTGGTGGTAAAGAATTATACGATCAACTNTGGAAAGAAATGGGAAGAGATATCAAAGGATTTATGCTTCAACCAGTTGGTCCAGAAGCTTTAGGTTGGTTTCCAAAACCAATTAAAGATATGGCTGACTTTAGAAAATATAAGTTCAGAACTCCTCCAGGAATTCCAGGACAAACNTANAAAGACATTGGTATAGCATCTGTTGCAATGGGTGGTGGAGATATTCTACCAGCTCTTGANGCAGGAACTATTGATGCTGCTGAGTGGTGTTGTCCNAAACCAGACTTAACATTTGGTTTTCAAAAAGTATTAAAGCANTATTACNTACAAGGTTTACACCAAGTAGTCGTAAATGCTGACTTTTATATTACTGGAAAAACATACAATGCTATGAGTGNNCATGAGAAAAAGTCNCTTGAAGTAGCTGCTAATGCNTCATTAGCNAAATCTTTAAGTTACAGAATCTATGANAANGGNAAAGCNTTANNAGAGNTAACTACTAAACATGGAGTAATTNTAGAAGATACACCTTCAGATTATTTCACAGANTATATGGCTGCAGCAAAAGCNTCTTTAAATAAGAATGCTAAAGANAATAAATTNTTNAACGAAGTTTANANTTCNATGAAANATTTTGCTGATNTTGCTGTTCCNTTCTGGAGTGGTGCTCAAATGTCTAATGCGAAGCTAGGAATGGCTCACGCAGCAACATTAAAGTAATCAGTAATTAACCTTTTTTTTTAGAGCGGACTTTTTAGTCCGCTCTAATTTTTTTAACTAAAATTTTATGGCAGACGAACCTGGTAAACTAGATATTTCAGATGAAATGATTGCCGAAAGGCGAGGTGGATCAGGTAAAATGCCAACAGATATGCCATCATGGATGGCTAAATCTATAGTAAATATTGATAAATTCAGTAAGAGGATTGGTAGCATTGTTTGTTGGATATTGATGCCACTAATATTTGCAATGACTTATGAAGTTCTTGCAAGAAAATTATTTTTAGCGCCAACAATTTGGGCCTATGACATAAGCCGTTTTCTTTATGGTGCATTATTTATGCTTGGGGCAGGATACGCTCTCTCAAGAGGAGTTCATATAAGAGCAGATTTTTTATACAGAAATTTTAAAACCAAAACACAAGGTCTTATCGATTTCTGGTTATATCTTTTATTTTATTTCCCAGGACTAATTGTTTTTCTTTATATGACCGTAGGTTTTGTTGAAGAGTCAATTAGAAGAGGTGAACGAGGGATGGATACTACTTGGATGCCTTATATGTGGCCCATTAAAACTTGTTTATTGCTTGGAATTATTTTTTTATTAATTCAAGGTTTTTCAGAATTACTCAAAAGTTATTGGGCAGCTAAAAAAGGCGAGTGGCCAGGAGANAAAAAATGATAGCAGAATTCATTGATCCAGCNATTTTAGGTTTCATNTTAGTTGGTGTGATGNTATTNGCAATATTTATAGGNTTTCCNATTTCATTCACTTTAATATTNTTAGGTTTTGTATTTGGTTATCTTGGGTTTGGAAAATTAGTTTTTTATTTAATGACCCTTCAATTTTCNATGGTCATGACCGAACAAACACTCGCCGCCGTCCCACTCTTCGTTTTTATGGGTATTATGATGGAACAAGCTGGATTAATGGAGAGGTTATTTTCAGCATTTCAAATGATGCTAGCAAAAGTTAAGGGATCTCTTTATTACGCGGTTTTATTTGTTTCAGTTATATTTGCAGCGGCAACAGGAATTGTTGGTGCATCAGTCACAATTCTCGGAATAATGGCTGCCAAGTCAATGAATAGATCTGGTTATGATGTAAAACTTGCTGCAGGAACTATTACTGCTGGTGGTACTTTAGGAATTTTAATTCCACCAAGTATTATGCTTGTTGTGATGGGGCCTATTATGGAAATTCCAGTTATCGATTTATTTGCTGCTGCGATTTTACCTGGAATTCTTCTCGCAAGTTTGTATGCAGCTTACACAACAATTAGATGCATGATTAATCCTAAACTTGGGCCTGTTTTACCTGATGATATGAGGGCTGCAAGCATGAAAGAAGTGTGGATAGAATTTTTTCTAGGCTTAGTTCCCCCAGCTGCTTTAGTATTTGCTGCATTAGGAAGTATCTTATTTGGATTTGCAACTCCAACAGAGGCAGCGGGTTGCGGAGCAATGGGTGCTTTATTACTTTCATTAGCTTATAAAAAATTAACTCTTTCAAAACTTCAAGAAGCATTAGTAAAAACATTAGAGATTACCGCTTTAATCATGGTTTTAGTTGCAGCATCAAATTTTTTTGGTGCAGTTTTTGCTAGATTGGGAACTCCGACTTTATTAACTGAATTTTTATTAAGTTTAGAAATGAACAAATATTTAATTTTGGCAATGATAATGGTTATGATTTTTTTATTGGGTTGGCCATTAGAATGGGTACCGATTGTGATGATTATTATTCCAATAATATTACCATTGGTAGAGGCGTTAGGATTTAATTTAACTTGGTTTGCAATTTTAGTTGCCGTTAATTTGCAAACCGCCTGGCTATCTCCACCCGTAGCTCTTTCTGCTTATTTTCTAAAAGGTGTAGTGCCAGAGTGGGATCTTAAAGACATATATTATGGAATGATGCAGTTTATGGTTCTTCAAGTAATAGGATTAATTTTGATCATTATATTTCCTAAAATTGCACTTTGGTTACCAACTCTCTTATATGGACAGTAGAATATTAAAGTTTTATATTGTCTAAGTGAGTCAGCAAAAAACAAAAAAAACTCTTATTAACTGGGATTTAGTTACGGTCAATCCTAATAATAAAAACTGGGATTGGAAAGATCTATTTTGTTTTTGGGGAGTGAGTATTCAAAGTGTAATTGGGTTTTCTCTAATTGGATCTTTGTATGTGGTTTATAATTTAAATTCTTTTGTTATTTTCTTTGGAACAATATTAGGAGCTATAATAGTTTATTTTTTTTCAAATTTGATAGGTAAACCATCTCAAAAATTTGGATTACCTTTTGTAGTATTATTAAGGTCTTCGCTAGGTATTAAAGGAGCAAAATATTTTGGACTAGTAAGAGGTTTAGTTGGAATTTTTATGTTTGGTATACAGACATATTTTTTATCTAAAGCTTTTGGATATTTAATTCGAATTGGATTATTTTCTATAGATAGTACTTTCCTAGATAAAGAAATTTTTTTAACGTTTTTTTTAGGTTTAAATATTATTGACTGGTTATCTATTGTTGTTTCGGTAGTTCTTCAGTTTGTTTTATTTAGTGTAGGAATGAATTTTAATAAAAAGATAATCAAATGGTCGGCGATTTTAGTATATTTTGGAATATTAGTATTTTTCTTAGCTGTATTATTGACTGATGTAAAATCTACTGCAAGGTCATTTGTTGATATTCTAGACCTTGGTAATTTTCTTCAAACTGATAATTTAGTGCCATTAATAACAGTTGCAGGAACAATGTTTGCTTATTTTTCAATTGTAATTTTAAGTTTTGGTGATTTTTCCAGATATGTTAAAGATGAAAAACAACTCAAATTAGGAAATTTCTCACTCATTTTAAATTTAATTATTTTTTCTTTTTTAGCAGTTTTTATAATTACTGGTGTGGATAGTTTTTTGAATAATGATCCACAAAATTTATCAAAAATATTTACTAACCCAACTGATATGATTGGAAAATTGAATAATCTTCTTATAACAATTGTTGCCCTAATTTTTATTATTATTGCATCAATTTCAACTAACCTGATTGCAAATTTTATACCTTCTCAGTATTCTGTAATAAATTTTATTCCGTCATCATTATCTTTAAAAAGTTCAAGTGTAATTATTAGTCTGTTTGGAATATTAATTGCTATTTTTTGGCTTACAATCTTAAGTCAGATTGGAATTTTATCAATTATAGATACATTCGGTGCTTTTTTTGGCCCATTATTTGGGGTTATGGTTGTTGATTTTTACTTCATTAAAAAAGGTAGTCTTATTAATAAGGACATCCACTCTTTAGAGGCTAATGGTGCTTATTTTTTTTCAGGAGGTTGGCATATTAAAGGAATTTACTCCTTAATTTTAGGATTTATTTTTTCAGCCTCAACAATATGGAATTCAAGCTTGGTGTTCCTACAGCCTTATGCTTGGATTATTGGAGCATTTGTTGGAGCAGTAATATATTATTTGCTCGCAAAAGAATAATTCAATGAAAAAAATTACTTATGACTTTAAAAACAGGACTGCAATAGTAACTGGTGGAGCCCAAGGTTTTGGATTAGATATAGCAAAACGTTTTTTAGACTCAGGAGGCAAGGTAATCATTTGGGATATAGACACAAAAATGATAGAAAAAGTAATTAAAGAATTAGATAATCCAAACTTAAGTTCAAATATCGTCGATGTTTCAAATTATAGTGAAGTTGAAAGAAATGTTAATGAAATTACAAATAGATCCAATATTGATATATTGATAAACAATGCAGGAATAACTGGACCAACAGCGACCTTATGGGAATATGATATTGATATGTGGAAAAAGGTTGTTGATATTAATTTAATGGGTACTTTTAATTGTTGTAGAGCAATAGTACCAAATATGATTAAGAATAACTATGGTAGAATTGTAAACGTAGCTTCTGTTGCAGGGAAAGATGGAAATGCTAATGCAAGTGCATATAGTGTAGGTAAAGCGGGGGCCATAGGATTAACAAAATCTTTAGGTAAGGAACTCGCTGATAAGAATATAGCTGTTAATGCAGTGACCCCAGCTGGAGCTAAAACACGTATCCTCAATCAAATGACTAAAGAACATGTCCAAAGAATGCTATCAAAAGTTCCTAGGGGCAGATTTTTAGAAGTTGAGGAGTTTACTTCACTAATATGTTGGCTTTCATCAGAAGAGAACACTTTTTCAACTGCTGCTGTATTTGATATAAGTGGTGGTCGTTCTACTTATTAATTTCTAGGTTTTTGTTCAATTAACTTTGTTTGATTTATTTTAGCTCTACTAAATTTAATATCTTTGGACATAACTGGAGCAAAAATCATTATTGACCAATAAATTAGGAGTATAAAAATTGAAATTGTCTTCATATTTAACAATTAGTGATAAATATTGATTTTTGGATGTTTAAATTTTGTCAAAATAATGTATTAAAGTTTTTTTTTAAAATTTTATGAAAATTATTTTTAAAATTTTTATTTGCTTCTTATTCATGTCTGGCTTGAGCTTTTCAAGCGAGATTAGAATATTCGAATTTACAGAAAAAGAACTTTCTGAATTACAAGTTAGAAAGGTAAGAGGCGCAGATAACGAGACAATTTACACAGTTGGATCTAATGAAAAGGGTAACTTTTACAAGGCCGTTGCCGATAATGCTGCCTCTGGATTGGGAAAAGAAGTCAAAATAGATCTAAATAAAACTCCATTCATTAACATTACATGGAAAATTGAAAAAGATTTACCTGGCATTAGGGAAAATACTAAAAAGGGACATGATTTTGCAGCAAGAGTTTTTGCGGTTAAAAAGACAGGAGCTACACCTTTGTCAAATAGAGCAATAAACTATGTTTTTTCTAGTAATAATCAGATTGGCTTTAATTCCCCAAGTCCATATACTAAAAAGTCAATCGATAATGTTTTGGCAACAACAAAAGAGAATCTTAATGAGTGGGTTACTGTTAAAGCAAATGTAAAAGAAGATTTCATGAAATTTCATGATCTAGATGTAAATGAATTAGACGGATTAGCAATAATGTCTGACACTGATAATTCAAAAATGAAAGCTATAGCTTTTTATCAAAATATTTATTTTTCAGCCAAATAATTAAAATTTAAGGTATTTTTTCAATATAGTGCTAAATAAAGATAAAATAATTGCTACAATCACATCTTCTAATGGACTAGCATCTGGATAACCAAAATTCCAAGCAACAACTAAAACTAACCAGATTGTAAAAACATTCATTTATTTATCTATACCTTAGTTTATGTAAATTAGTCTATAATTTGATATAATCATCATATGCACGAAAATTTCTTTCATAAACTCAAAGTTTATTACGAGGACACGGACTCTGGAGGAGTAGTTTATTATGCAAATTATTTAAAATATCTAGAGAGAGCCAGAACGGAAGCGCTATTTAGCATTGGCTTTAGTAATAAAAAGATTCAAGATTATTTCAAATCATTAATAATTGTTAAATCTTGTAATATTGAATATAAAAAATCTGCACATTTAGAGGATGAGCTCACTGTAAGGTCTTTTGTAAAATCAATTACAAAAACATCATTTTTTATGAATCAAATTATTACAAAAGATGATGAGATAATTGTTGAGTCACAAGTTCATTTAGTTTTTGTGAATAAAGATGGTAAACCAGTAAAAATACCAGATGAAATCTATTCTAAATTTAAACCTTATTTTTGTGATAGTATCAAAACTTAGCTAGTTTTTTTGCTTTCTTAAACAAATCAACCATCATTTTATTTGAAATAAGTTTTGTGTTAACGTTTCTTGGACTTGGATGATAACTAGATAATATTATTAAACCATTAGGTAAAAGTTGTGTACTTCCGTGTTTAAAAATAAACTTTTGCTTAATATCAAATTTTTGCTTGTATAATTTTATACAATTATCAAAAGCAACTTTACCTAATGTAACTATTACTTTAAGTTTTTTTAAAGATAACATTTCCTCATCAAAAAAGTTAGAACAGTTTGATATTTCATTGATTAGAGGTTTATCTTCTGGGGGAACACATTTTAAAATATTTGTTATATAAGTTGATTTTAATTTTAAGTTATCATTTAAATTTTTTGATAGTGGTAAATTTGAAATTCCAACTTCATACAAACATTTAAACAAAAAATCTCCAGACTTATCACCAGTGAAGGCTCGACCAGTTCTTGTACCACCATGTGCAGCTGGAGCTAGACCAATAATAGCTAATTTCGAATTTAAACTTCCAAATCCAGGAACAGGCTTACCCCAGTAAACTTCATTTATATTTTGTTTTCTTTTTATCCTACTTATTTTATTAACAAATTTTACTAGCCTTGGACATTTTTTACAGTTAACTATTGTTTTGTTTAAACTATTTAATCTAATATCCATAATGAAATTTTTAAAATACCTTACAATAATATTTATATCTTTAACCACATCAATAAAAGCAGATTCAAATAAAAATTTGATTAAACAACTAGAGGATGGTGGAAAGATAATATTTATTAGACACGCTTATGCACCAGGCAACGGAGATCCAAATAATTTCAATTTAGACGATTGTTCCACTCAAAGGAATTTAAGTAAGGAAGGAAGAAAACAAGCTCAATTAATTGGTGTTTTTTTTAAAGAAAACAAAATTAAGATTGATAAAGTTTTATCCAGTGAGTGGTGTAGATGTAAAGAAACTGCAGAGATAGCATTCGAGGATTTTTCCACGATAAGTTTTTTGAATTCTTTTTACAGCTCGAAATTTGCAAAAAATAAGACCAGACAAGTTGGACAATTTAATAAATATATAAAGAAATTTAAAAGTAAAAATAACTTAATTTTAGTAACCCACTACGTTTTTATCTCTGAAATTCTAAATTATGGTCCATCATCGGGAGAAATAGTTGTATCAGATAAAAATTTTAATATTATAGGTAGTATAGAAATAAATTATTAAATAAACATGTCTTCAAAAAAAGCAATGAAACAAGCACAAAAACAAGCTTTTGCTAAACACAGAAGTAATATTTCTAATAGTCGAATTGGATTTAAAAAGAGAAATTCTATTAAGAATAAAAAAAATTAACTTTCTCTCTTAAATTTTTCAATTTTTTTGCATGTAGAAATTTTTGAGATACCTTCCTCATCATTTAAAACAGTTTTCATATAAATTTCCTGTTTTCCTTTTTCGAATAAAATTTGAGTATAAAATTGTGGATAGCCATGTTTATGTGTCAAGATTTTACCATCCTCTTCATAGATATTTCTTACATATGTATTTGATTTTTTAACACTAAGATCTGTTAACCTATATTTTTGATATGTTTTTTCTTTATATACATAATTTCTTGTCATAATTAATTCATTAAGATTAAAAATATACTCATTTTTTAAAAATTCGTCTTGCTTATCATCACAAGCACTCAAAATTATTATTTCAGATTTCAAACTTTGAACGGGGAAAATTATTAATAAAAGAAAAATTAATGATCTAATTTTTCTCATTTTTTTCTGCAAAAAAAATACCTATTAGAAGTAGAGCAGTCCATCCTAATCCTAATAAACCCTTAAAAACATTTGTATCAGCACTCCAAATTTTAAGAACCAAAGCTCCAATTATAAGTCCAATTAAATATATAATTATAACTATAGATGTTTTGCTCATTTATTTATTCTCATTTTATCAAACCTAGTTATATAAAATACAAACACAAAGTGAAATTATTATATGAAAATTAATATAATTCACAATAATTGTCGTTGGACAAATAGTTTCAATCATATATAAAACCTCATAATTTGTGGGGCGATGGCGGAATTGGTAGACGCGTCGGTCTTAGGAACCGATAGAGCAATCTGTGAAGGTTCGAGTCCTTTTCGCCCTACCATAAATTAATTATGAAAGTTACCGTAGAAAATAAAAAAGGTCTTAATAAAGACGTAAAAGTATTTGTCGATAAAAAGACTATGAACTCATATATGGATGAAAAGTATGAGGAAATAAAGGGAACGGTAAATTTAAAAGGTTTTAGACCCGGGAAAGTACCAAGAGAAATTTTAAAAAGACAATTTGGTAAAGCAATTTTTAGTGAGGTTTTAGATAAGGTTTTAAAGGATACGACAACAAAAGCACTTGAGGAAAATAAAATTAAACCAGCTGGTCAGCCAAAACTTGATTTAAAAACTTATGGTGAAGATAAAGATCTAGAGTATGTAATTTCTGTTACTGAACTTCCTAAAGTTGAATTGAAATCAATTGATAATTTAAAATTTGATGAATACATTGTAAAGATTGACTCAACAGAGGCTGATCAAAGAATAAAAGATATTGCAAAAAATCAACCGAATTTCAAAGATGCTCCTAGTGATGCTAAAGCTTCAGATAAAGACCTGGTAATTTTTGATTATACAGCAACTGTCGATGGCAAAACTTTTAAAGGAGGTGAGGGAAAAAATACTCAATTAACACTAGGTAAAGATTTATTTTTAAAAGGGTTCGATAAACAATTAATTGGCGTCAAAAAAGATGATGAAAAAATAGTTGAAGCTGTATTGCCTGAAAATTTTCCTGAAAAAGATTTAATAAATAAAGTTGCCAAATTTAATTGTAAAATTACCAGTGTGAAAAAACCTGAGGAAACAAAAATTGATGATGAATTCGCAAAAAACCTAGGTGCTAAAGATTTAAATGATTTGAAATCTTTAATTACAAAACAAATAAACGATGAATATAAAAATTCTTTAGATAGACTTTCTAAAAATCAAATAATTAAAGAACTTGAAAAATTTAAGGTAAATGAAATACCAGAAAATTTAATTGAGGAAGAAGTGAAAATTTTATCTCAAGGTATGTCAGATGAAGATGCAAAAAACAGTAGAAAAAATTTTGAGGAAATAGCTAAAAAAAGAATTAAAGTTGGTTTAATATTAAACGAGTTTGGAGAGCAAAATAAAATTAAAGTTACTGAGCAGGAGATGCAAACAGAAATTCAAAAACAAATCAAAATGATGCCAGGACAAGAAAAAATGGTAATGGATTTTTATCAAAAAAATCCCTCAGCTGTTGCAAGTTTGAGAGGCACTGTTTATGAGGAAAAAATCATTAATCTTCTTAAAGAAAAGGCAAAATCTAATAAAAAAGAAATCTCAAAAAATGAAGCAGAAAAAATTCTTAAAGACTCTCAAAAACAAGAACTTAATCAAGAACTGAAGGATCAGAGAAAACCAAAAAAAAAGAATGATGAAAAAAAACTAACAGAGAACAAAAGTCAGTCAAAACCAAAAAAAGTAAAAACAATTACAAAAAAAACAAAAAAAGTTAGCAAAAAGTAATCTCAAGTTGTATAAGTAAAACGAATCAACTTATGACAAATAAAATATCTGAACACATGAGCACCTTAGTTCCAATGGTGGTTGAGCAATCTAACAAAGGAGAGAGGGCTTATGATATTTATTCAAGGTTACTAAAAGAAAGAATAATTTTTTTAACTGGACAAATAAATGATAACATCGCATCATTAGTCACCGCACAACTTCTTTTCTTAGAGGCCGAAGACCCAAAAAAAGAAATTTATTTATATATTAATAGTCCAGGTGGATTAGTAACAGCAGGTCTTGGTATTTATGATACAATGCAATATGTTAAACCTGACATATCTACTTTGTGTATTGGTCAAGCTGCATCAATGGGTTCATTTTTACTTTCAGCAGGAACTAAAGGAAAAAGATTTTCTTTACCAAACTCAAGAATAATGGTTCATCAACCCTCTGCTGGTTTTCAAGGACAGGCAACTGACATAGAGATCCATGCTAATGAAGTATTATCTCTAAAAAAAAGATTGAATGAAATTTATTCAAAACATACAGGTAAGTCTGTTGAGGATATAAAATCCGCGCTCGAAAGAGATAATTTTATGACTGCTGATGCTGCAAAGTCTTTTGGTTTAATAGATGAAGTGGTAGAAAAAAGATCTTAATACACAATATATTGACATTCCATAATAGTAACTTGATTAGTATTAGATAACTATAATAGAATAACCTTGTTGATTCGTTTTATAAATTATGAACACTAATAATAAAAATATTTTATATTGCTCTTTTTGTGGAAAAAGCCAGCACGAGGTAAGGAAACTTATTGCAGGTCCAACAGTTTTTATCTGTGATGAGTGCGTGGAGCTTTGCATGGATATTATTAAAGAAGAGAGCAAAGATACTTTTGTTAAGCATCAAGACGGCCTTCCGTCACCTAAAGAAATTTGTTCTGTCCTAGACGATTATGTAATTGGCCAGTCTCATGCAAAAAAAGTTTTATCTGTGGCTGTGCACAATCATTATAAAAGACTAAATTATGAAAATAAAACAAGTAAAAATGTTGAATTAGCAAAATCAAATATTCTTCTAGTTGGACCTACTGGTTGCGGAAAAACTTTGTTAGCACAAACACTTGCAAGAATTTTAGATGTTCCTTTTACTATGGCTGATGCAACAACTTTAACAGAGGCCGGTTATGTAGGTGAGGATGTAGAAAATATTATTTTAAAATTATTACAGGCTGCAGATTACAACGTAGAAAAAGCGCAAAGAGGGATTGTGTACATAGATGAAGTAGATAAGATAAGTAGAAAATCTGAGAATCCTTCAATTACAAGAGATGTATCAGGAGAAGGTGTTCAGCAAGCCTTACTAAAAATTATGGAGGGAACAATTGCTAGTGTACCTCCACAAGGTGGTAGAAAACATCCTCAACAAGAATTTTTACAAGTTGATACAACAAATATTTTATTTATTTGTGGTGGTGCTTTTGCTGGTTTAGATAAAATAATATCTCAACGAGACAAAGGAACTTCAATTGGTTTTGGTGCTGATGTGAAGAACACTCAAGATAAAAAAACAGGTGAATGGATGAAAGGTTTAGAACCTGAAGACTTATTAAAATATGGTTTAATACCTGAATTTATTGGAAGACTTCCAATGATTGCAACTTTGGAAGATTTGGATGAAAAATCCTTAATAAAAATACTTCAAGAGCCAAAAAATTCACTTACTAAACAATATCAAGAATTATTTAAGCTAGATGGTGCAAGACTTATATTTAAAGATAACGCTTTAAAAGAAATTGCACTAAAAGCGATAAGAAAAAAAACTGGTGCTAGAGGACTAAGATCGATTCTGGAAAATATTCTGTTAAAAACAATGTATGATCTTCCGAGTCAAGATAATATTGAAGAAGTAATAGTTGATGCGTCAGCTGTTAAAGGCCAATCACAACCAATTATCGTACATTCGAAAACTGATAATAAGTCCAAGACAAATAAGACAACAGCGGCTTAATATCCTTAATAAATAGCAAAAAGTTATTGCAAAATAGATTATAATATCCATATTTATTGAATGGAGATTAAATTATCATTACCACTACTACCACTTAGAGATATTGTGGTTTTTCCAAGCATGGTTATCCCGCTGTTTGTAGGANGGGACAAATCAATATCTGCTCTAAATGAGGTAATGAAAAAAGATAAAAAGATTATCTTAGTAACTCAAAAAAATTCTGAAATAGATGATCCTAAAAAAACAGATATATTCATGTATGGGTGTGAAGGAAATATTCTCCAATTATTAAAATTACCTGATGGAACAGTTAAAGTTTTAGTTGAGGGAAAAAAAAGAGTAAAAATTTTAGATTTCAAGGATAATGAAAAATTTATTACTTGCGATTATAGTGTTAATAAGGATTTAGTAAGCAGTGAGGAAGATTTATATCCATTAGCTGCAACAGCTCTGAGAAGGCTTGAAAAACTTACATCAATAAACAAAAAAATATCAAATGAAACAATAGAGACTATTAAACAATTAAAAGATCCTTCTCAAATAGCAGATAATATTGCATCTCATATCACAGCGACAATTTCTGAAAAACAACAAATTTTTGAAACTGTTGACGTCAAAAAAAGACTGAATGCAATTATTAAAATTATGGAAAATGAAACTAGCATAATTGGCGTAGAGAAAAGAATTAGAGGAAGAGTTAAAACTCAAATGGAAAAAACTCAAAGGGAATATTACCTAAATGAGCAACTTAAAGCTATTCAAAAAGAATTAGGGGAAATAGAGGATGGAAAAGACGAAAGCACAAGTTTAAATAAATCAATTTTAAAAGCTAAGATGCCAAAAGAGGTAGAAAAGAAATGTTTACAGGAACTTAAAAAATTAAAAAATATGAGCCCAATGTCTGCTGAGGCAACTGTGGTGAGAAATTACTTAGATTGGATGATTGAACTTCCATGGCATAAAAAAAGTGAGGTTGATATAGATTTAAAAAAAGCTTTAAATGTTTTAGATAAAGATCACTTTGGTTTGGAGAAAATTAAAGAGAGAATTGTTGAATTTCTNGCTGTCCAAAAACGAATGGAAAAAATTAAAGGNCCAATTTTATGTCTAGTGGGCCCNCCTGGTGTTGGTAAAACATCNTTAGGAAAATCAATNGCNAAAGCNACNAATAGAGAATTTGTGAGAATGTCAGTTGGTGGTATGCGTGATGAGGCTGAGATAAGAGGACATAGAAGAACTTACATTGGATCATTACCTGGCAAAATTATTCAAATGATGAAAAAAGCTGGGACTAAAAACCCATTAATATTACTCGATGAAATTGACAAAATTGGTAATGATTATCGAGGAGATCCATCATCTGCTTTGCTAGAAGCTTTAGACCCCGAACAAAATACAACATTTAACGATCATTATCTCGAAGTAGATTATGATTTATCTGATGTAATGTTTGTAACAACAGCAAACACTTTAAATATATTGCCACCTCTTTTAGATAGGATGGAAGTTATCAGACTTGCTGGGTATACTGAGGATGAAAAAATAAATATCGCCAATAAATTTTTACTTCCAAAACAGATAAAGGATAACGGTGTAAAAGAGGCAGAGATGAAACTAGGTAATGATATTATTAAAGAGATAATTAGAAGTTATACTAAAGAATCTGGAGTGAGAAATTTAGAAAGAGAGATTTCTAAGATTGCAAGAAAAGTAGTTAAAAAAGTTGTTGCCGGTGAAGAAAAAGAAGTCAACATTGATAATAAAAATTTGTCAGATTTTTTAGGTGTTCCAAAATTTAAATCCGGTGAATTAGAAACTGAGGATAGAATTGGTATTGTTACTGGACTTGCTTGGACTGAATATGGTGGAGAGATTTTAAAAATTGAAACTGCCACAATGCCTGGGAAGGGTAGAATGCAAATTACTGGAAAGTTGGGTGACGTTATGCAGGAGTCTGTTAAAGCTGCTAAATCTTTCGTTAGATCTAAGTGTTTAGAATATGGAATTATACCGCCAGTGTTTGAAAAAAAGGATTTTCATATTCATGTTCCAGAGGGAGCTACCCCAAAAGATGGACCATCAGCTGGTATAGGAATGGTGACTTCTATAGTGTCATCTATAACAAAAATACCAGTTAAAAGAGATGTAGCGATGACAGGAGAAGTTACATTAACTGGACAAGTACTTGCGATAGGGGGATTAAAAGAAAAACTGCTAGCTGCTCATAGAGCAGGAATTAAACAAGTTTTAATACCAAAAGAAAATGAAAAGGATTTAGTTGATATGCCTAAAAAGATTATTGATGAAATTAAAATTACTCCTGTCGAGTTCGCAGATGAAGTTTTAAAAATTGCTCTTACTAAAGAGTTGAAAAAAACTGAGTGGGTTGAAGTAGATTTGTCTAAAAAAGATGATAAATCTCAAGCAAGTATTCAATAGATTTATTATGGAACTTTATATCATTTTATTAATTGTAATTTTTGTTACTTATTACTTGACTAGACCTACATCAAAAATAGAGAAAGATAATTTTAACTCCAAAAATAATTGGAGAGGTGGATTCTAAAAGATTTCTTAATATTTACACCAACTAATAAATCTTGACCTTATATTACTAAAAGATATAACCACTACTTTGGTTATGGGCGGTTAGCTCAGTTGGTAGAGCATCTCGTTTACACCGAGGGGGTCAAAGGTTCGAGTCCTTTACTGCCCACCAAAAGAATCAAAAGT
>FUFK010053126.1_pt1 | contig 15690 bp, 13 predicted proteins | sample 1021851 | NCBI WGS metagenome assembly FUFK01 (sample SAMEA51879418, study PRJEB19060) | metagenome | reverse complement strand
ATTAAGAAATATACCTTATTTGATGATTTGTTAATCTAATTGATTAACTAGGAATCTTGCAAACTGGAATTGGCTCCATTTTATGCAAGTTTTGATTTCGAATTTTTTCGTATTGTTCTCTGTGAGGNGAATTTGGGTTGCCCATTGCGTCTTCAAGTTCTGAATAATTGAATCCTAANTGACCTTCATCTGTTCTTCCATCATCCCATAATCCNTCGGTTGGTGGAGCATCAATAATTTCTTTTAATATACCTAATTCTTTGCCAAGTTCCCANACTTCNGTTTTATTACAATCTGCTATAGGAGATATATCAACACCACCATCTCCATATTTTGTATAAAAACCTACTCCAAAATCNTCTACTTTATTTCCTGTTCCAACTACAATACCTTTATTTGCTGNTGCAACTTGGTAAAGAGTAGTCATTCTAAGTCTAGCTCTAGAGTTAGCAAAACCATGNTCATTATCAAATTTATTTAGNGTTGTTGAAAATGTTTCAAAAAGTTTATCTAAACTTAANGTATGNGCTTCAACATTTTTAAAATTTTTTACCAGCCATTGTTGNTGCTTCAAACTAAGATCATGTTGATTTTCTTTTTGTTTAATCGGCATTGTTAAAACAATNGTTTTAATCCCTGTCATCGCACTCAGAGTGCTTGAAACAGATGANTCTATACCACCAGATATTCCAATNACTAATGATTGTGCCTTNTTTGGCATTTGATCAACGTATGTTTTGATCCAATTNGAGATAAATTTTACTTTTTNTGATGGTNNCATANCAAATTTCTAACTATCTTAAAATTTTATGCAATAGCTTAAGATGCCGCTTGAATAGCATTTTTAGAATAGCTGCTATTCTTTTTAATCTCATCAGAAATTAAAAAGGCTAATTCTAAAGCCTGGTCTGAATTCAATCTTGGGTCACAATGAGTGTGATATCTACTCGATAAATCAGCATCAGATATTTTTCTAGCTCCACCTGTACACTCTGTCACATCTTGGCCAGTCATTTCAACATGTAAACCACCTGCGTATGATCCCTCAGACTGATGGACACCAAAAACATTTTTGACCTCATTAACTACATTGTTAAATGGTCTCGTTTTAAAACCAGTAGTTGATACAATTGTATTCCCATGCATTGGATCACATGACCAAATAACATTAAGACCTTCTTTTTTAATTCGTCTTATTAACTTTGGTAAAAACTTTTCTACATTTTGATGACCAAATCTTGAGATTAAAGTTATTTTACCTTTTTCATTTTTTGGATTTAATACTTCACAAATTTTTGCAATCTCCTCAGGTTTAGAAGTAGGACCACACTTTATTCCAATAGGATTTTCTATTCCTCTACAAAATTCAACATGTCCACCATCTAACTGTCTTGTTCTATCACCAATCCAGACAAAATGAGCAGATGTATCGTGATACTCACCAGTAGTAGAGTCTACTCTAGTCATACTTTCCTCAAAGGGTAAGTGCAACGCTTCATGTGATGTCCANAAATTTACAGTNTANAATCTATTATTAAAGTCTGAAGTTATNCCACATGCTTCCATAAAAGCTAGNGCATCNGCAATTTTGTCCTCNANGTCTTTAAATTTTTTNGCTTGAGGACTTTTTTTAATNTAATCTAAATTCCATAANTGAACTTTNTTCAAATCTGCAAAACCACCTTTTGAAAATGCTCTAAGTAAATTAAGAGTTGAAGCTGATTGAGAATACGCTTTNTACATTCTTTTTGGATCAGGTCTTCTAGCTTTTTCATTAAAGTCTATTGCATTAATGTTATCACCTAAATAACTTGGTAATTCTACGTCACCTTGTTTTTCAGTTGGAGCACTTCTTGGTTTAGAAAACTGTCCAGCAATCCTTCCAAGTTTTACAATAGGTAAAGACGCAGAGTATGTCATCACCAAAGCCATTTGAAGAATTACTTTAAAAGTATCTCTNATATTGTCAGGATGAAATTCTGCAAAACTTTCGGCACAGTCACCGCCTTGCAATAAAAAAGCTTTACCATCAACNACTTTAGATAATTGATCTTTTAAATGTCTNGTCTCACCTGCAAATACAAGTGGTGGAAATGTTTTTAATTTGTTTAAAACACTATTAAGCTCCTTCTCATCACCATACGTTGGTATGTGTTTGACAGGATNCTTTCTCCAGCTATTNACTTTCCAATTTTTCATATTCAACTCAAGATTGTTGTATCAGAGTTTTTCTATTATTCAACGGTTACTGATTTAGCTAAATTTCTAGGCTTATCTATATCTAATCCTTTTTTGAGAGCTGAATAATAAGCTAATTTTTGCAAAGGTATTGTTAAAAGAAATGGTAAAAGGTCATCATTAGCACTTTCGACTTCTATTTTTTCCCAAATATTTTCCGAAACCACTTCATCACTACTTTTATTCGTTACTAACAGAACTTTTGCTCCTCTTGCAATAACTTCCTGCATATTAGAAATAGTTTTTTTATAATAATTATCTCTCGGCGCTAATACAACAACGGGCATTCCTTCTTCGATAAGAGCAAGTGGTCCATGTTTCATTTCCCCAGCTGGATAACCTTCAGCATGGATATAAGATAATTCTTTTAATTTTAATGCACCTTCTAATGCTATTGGAAAAGAAAAACCTCTTCCTAAAAACATTGAACCTTTAGCCTCATTAAAGGTATTAGATATTGTCTGTATCTTATTATCGGTTAATAAAGTCTTTTCTGCTAATTTAGGAAGAGATTTAAGATCTTTGAGTTTTTCATTGAATAACTCTTTTTTTAAATCTTTTCTTAATAATCCTAGTTTTAAAGCTAAAATGTACAATATAAGAATTTGACCCAAAAAGGCTTTGGTGGAGGCAACACCTATCTCGGTCCCACAATGTATTGGTAAAACAAATTTAGAGTCTCTAGCAATAGAACTCTCGATTACATTAACAACAGCACATGTTTTCATATCATTTTGATTACATAAATCTAATGCNGCATAAGTATCTGCNGTTTCACCAGATTGAGATACAAATANATATAAAGTNTCTTTCTTAAATCTGTTTTTTCTATATCTAAACTCTGACGCAATATCTACATTAACATCTAATGAAGTTAATTCTTCGAACCAGTATTTTGCAAGGAGACAAGAATGATAAGCTGTTCCACAACCAATTAGAGTTACTGATGAAATCTCATTTGTTTTCCAAGGAAAATTATAAATATTAATATCATTATTTAATGTATCTACATATTCATTAATTCCATTTTTTAATGTTGTCGGTTGTTCCTCTATTTCTTTAGCCATGAAATGTTTGTAATCACCTTTGTCATATTTTTCATCTTCTAAAGATAATTCTAAAACTTTTTTATTTATCTTATCCCCTTCCTCATTAAAAAATTCAACGTGATCTTTTTTTATAATACAAAATTCACCGTCATTAAGATAAGTAATCTTATTTGTCATCGCCTTTAGAGCGTATGAATCTGAACCTAAATAATTTTCATTTGGGCCATACCCTACAGCTAATGGGGAGCCTCTTCTTGCACCAACAATCAAATCAGGTTGATCTTTAAATATTATACCTAGCGCAAAACTACCGTGAAGAGATTTGAGAGTTTTTTTTATTGAATTAACAATATTTTCAGTTTTTAAATTTTCTGTAATCAAATGTACAATCACTTCAGTATCAGTTTGTGACTTAAATTTATGACCCTTGCTTACCAAAAATTTTTTTAATAACGTAGAATTTTCAATTATTCCATTATGAACTACAGAAACATTTTGTGAAGAGTGAGGATGAGCATTAATACTATTTGGCAATCCATGTGTAGCCCAACGAACATGTCCTATACCAATGGTTCCTTCCATTTTTTGAACTAATAGATTATTTTCAAGATTATCAACTCTGCCTTCAGATTTAACTTCGTTAATTTCATTGTTTGAAAGCGTTGCTATACCTGCTGAATCATATCCTCTGTATTCTAATTTTTTTAAAGAACTGATAATTGTTGATGAAACAGGTCTATTACTATTTATTCCAATAATGCCACACATAATTATTTAGATTTTCTTTTATAATTTTTTACCTCTAGTTGTTGGCTTCTAGTGAGCGCTAGAGATTTTTTACTTACATTCCTGGTAATTACTGATCCTGCTCCAACTATACTATTTTCTGCAAGTGTAATTGGGGCTACTAAAGAAGAGTTTGAGCCAATAAAAACATTATCTTTAATTCTAGTTTTATATTTTTTTATTCCATCGTAGTTGCACGTAATTGTCCCCGCTCCAACGTTAACTGATTTGCCAATTGAAGTGTCGCCAATATAAGTTAAATGATTTACCTTAGATTTTTTTCCAAGAGTGCTTTTTTTAATTTCAACAAAGTTTCCAATTTTAGACCCTTCCTTTAAAGTGGTACCAGGTCTTATTCGTGCATAGGGACCTATTTCAACTTTATTTTCGATTTTACAATTCTCTAAATGACTGAAAGATTTAATAATAACATTGTTACCAATCTTCACTTTTGATCCAATAACTACATATGGTTCTATTGTCACATTTTTTCCAATTTTTGTATCTTTAGAAAAATAGATTGTTTCTGGTGCAATCATATGTACTTTAGATTTTAAGAATTTTATTCTCAGTGAATTTTGTAGTTTAGTTATATTTAATTGTTTCATCTAGAAAATTACTTACATTAAGTATATATCTTTCTTAATTCACAAAATATTTCTTAAAAATACTTTTAATTATGAAACAAATTTTTACAATTCTTTTTGATTTAGATGGCACTTTNGTNGATACAGCTCCCGACTTAATGAGNGCCCACAATCATGTNATGAGTAAATTTGGATATCCAACCAAGTCTACTGANGAAATAAGAAACTTGGTGGGTCAAGGNGCTGGTGCAATGCTTGGTNGATCTATATGGGGTCAGGCAAAAAAAGAATTTGGAAAAGTCCAAGATGAAAAAATTAAAAAAGAAATGGTCAAAGAATTTGTAGAGTATTACGGAAATAATATTGTAAATGAAAGTAAATTAATTGATGGAGTTAAAGATTTTTTAATATGGTCAAAAGAAAAAAAAATTTCAATGGGTGTTTGCACAAATAAACAAGAACATCTAGCAATTGATCTTTTAAAAAAAATTGGAATTTATGATTTTTTTGAATATGTAGCAGGTCACAATACATTTGATTATTGTAAACCTGATCCAAGACACTTAACGTCTGTAGTTGAAATTTTAGATGGGGANCTTAAAAAAACTTTAATGATTGGCGATAGTGAAACAGATGCTAACGCCGCAAAAGCTGCTGGAATTCCAGTTATTTTACTTGAGGATGGTTATACTGAAAAAAATACAACTGAAATTTACCATAATCACTTAATAAAAGACTTCATTGGTATTGAAAAAATCGTAACAAAATATCTTTAATATTGATTATTTTTTTTTAACTATTAGAACAGTTTTCAATTAGGAGTTATTTTGATCATACATAACGTAAAAGTTTTCCCATCTAAAGTTCACTTACCCAAAAAAAAACAGCTGGCTTGGAAAATCGCAGAGATTGCAAGTGATAATGCAAAGTTAGATAAAGAGGCGATAGAGATGGTGATTAATAGAATTATTGATAATGCTTCAGTAGCAATAGCTTCTTTAAATAGACGTCCAGTTATTTCATCTCGAGAGATGGCCCTAAAGCATTTAAGAAAAAATGGTGCAACATTATTTGGNGTTGATAATAAATTAAAATTTGATTGTGAATGGGCAGCATGGAGCAACGGAACAGCTGTNAGAGAACTTGATTTTCATGACACATTTTTAGCAGCTGATTACAGTCATCCTGGTGATAATATTCCTCCCCTTATAAGTGTTGCACAACAAAATAAAAAAAGCGGATTAGATCTTTTAAGAGGGATAATTACTGCCTATGAAGTGCAAGTTAATTTAGTTAAAGGAATTTGTTTACATAAACATAAAGTAGACCACATCGCTCACTTAGGACCAAGTGTTGCTGCTGGAATAGGATCGATGTTAAGACTAAATACAGAAACAATCTATCAAGCTGTTCAACAAGCTCTACATACAACTATTTCAACAAGACAGTCTAGAAAAGGTGAAATCTCTAGTTGGAAAGCTTATGCCCCAGCGCATGCCGGTAAACTTGCAATCGAGGCTGTAGATAGAGTTATGCGTGGTGAAGGTGCTCCAAGTCCAATTTATGAAGGTGAAGATAGTGTTATTGCACGAATCTTGGATGGAAAAAAAGCTTTATATAGAGTTCCACTTCCAAAAAAAAACGAGACTAAGAAAGCTATTCTTGAAACTTACACTAAAGAATATTCTGCCGAATATCAATCTCAAGCATTAATTGATCTTGCAAAAAAACTTAAAAAGAAAATATCCAATCTAAATCAAATAAGAAAAATTGATATTTATACCAGTCATCATACTCATTATGTGATTGGTACAGGTGCAAACGATCCTCAAAAAATGGATCCAAATGCAAGTAGAGAAACGTTAGATCATTCAATAATGTATATATTTGCTGTAGCTTTAGAAGATGGTAGTTGGCATCATGTAAAATCTTATTCGAAAACCAGAGCAAAAAGAAAAAGTACAATAAAGATATGGAGATCAATCAAAACACATGAGGATAAAAAATGGACCAAAAGATATCATGACCCAAACCCCAGAAAAAAAGCTTTTGGTGCAAAAGTCACAATTACCCTTAAAAATGGAAAAAAAATTACCGAAGAACAAGGAGTTGCAGATGCTCATCCTTATGGCTCAAGACCATTCAAAAGAAAAAATTATATAAACAAATTTTTAACACTTACCGAGAATATTTTAGATAAAAAAGAAATAGAAAGATTTTTAAAAACAGCGCAAAACTTAAGAAAACTAAAGTCAGGTCAATTAGATAAATTGAATATTGTTGTTAAAAAGAGCAAAATTAAACGAAATTTAAAAAAAGGAATTTTTTAATGCATTTTGTCGAAAAAGAACCAATACAAAAAAGGAAAGATTTTACGGATAAATTAAAATCTAAAAAAATATTAAGAGTTCCTGGTGCTTATAATCCTTTAACAGCAAAATTAATTGAGGAGATTGGTTACGATGCTGTTTATGTTTCAGGAGGTGTTATGGCAAATGATCTTGGATTTCCTGATATTGGATTAACCACACTGCAAGATGTTAGTACGCGGTCGTACTTAATTTCTAGAGTTACAAATCTTCCTACAATTGTAGATATAGATACAGGATTTAAATCATGTAAAGAAACTATAGAAACTTTTGAAGAGTTTGGAATTACTGGAGTTCATTTAGAAGATCAAATCGAAAGAAAAAGATGTGGACATCTAGATAATAAAGAATTGATATCCACAGATACAATGGTGAAAAAAATTAAAGAATGTGTTTCTGCAAAAAAAGATGAAAATTTTAAGATTATTGCAAGGTCCGATGCAAAAAGTGTAGAGGGAATTGATAAAATGATCGAGAGATGTAAGGCCTATATCGATGCCGGAGCAGAAATTATTTTTCCTGAGGCGCTTCATGATGAAAAGGATTTTGAAAAAGTTAGAAAAGAATTATCGTGTTATTTGTTAGCCAATATGACTGAATTTGGAAAAACTAAATTATTAAATTATAAACAATTAGAAGAACTGGGTTACAACATCGTTATTTATCCTGTTACAACTCAAAGGTTAGCAATGAAAAACGTTGAGGATGGTTTGAGGGACATTTATGCAAATGGACACCAAAACAACATTATTGATAAAATGCAAACTAGAAAACGTTTATATGATCTTGTGGATTACGAGAAATATAATAGTTTAGATGAAAAAATTTATAACTTTAACACCGATGGTCACGAATAATGAGTGATGATATTAAAAAAGGCTTATTAGGAATTGTTGTAGACGAAACAGAAGTCTCAAAAGTAATGCCTGAAATTAACTCTCTAACTTATAGAGGTTATGCTGCTCAAGATCTTTGTGAATATTGTAGATTTGANGAAGTNGCTTATCTTATTTTNAATAAAGATTTACCGAATACTATTCAGCTTAGAAAATTTGAAAAGGAAGAGAAAAATAATAGAGAATTATCNAAAGATTTATACTCNGTTATAAAAAAAATGCCTAAAAAATCNCATCCTATGGATGTGGCTAGAACAGCNGTAAGTATTATGGGNTTAGAAGATAAAGAAACNACTGATTCCTCTCCTGAAGCAAATATGAGAAAAGCGATTAGAATCCTTGCAAAAACTCCTACTGCATTAGCTGCTTTCTACAGAATTAGAAAAGGTAAAAAAATTATCAAACCCAAAAAAAATTTAAATATAGCAGAAAACTTTTTTTATATGTGTTTTGGAAAAGTACCTCAAAAAGAAATAGTAAAAGCTTTTGATGTGTCTTTAATATTATATGCAGAGCATAGCTTTAACGTTTCAACTTTTACTGCAAGAACTATTACCAGCAGCTTGTCTGATATTCACGGNGCAATTACTGGNGCAATAGCAAGTTTAAAAGGTCCATTACATGGCGGAGCTAATGAGGAAGTAATGCATATGATGANCAAAATTAAGGATCCTAAAAACGCTCTTAAATGGATAAATGATGCCTTAGATAACAAAGAGGTTGTTATGGGTTTTGGCCATAGAGTTTACAAAAGTGGAGACTCAAGAGTTCCTACAATGAGAAAATATTTCNCTAAAGTAGCAAAAATTAAAAAAGATAAAAAATTTGAAAAAATTTACGACATTGTTGAAAAAGTAATGATTGAGAGAAAAAACATCCATCCAAACGTGGATTATCCTACTGGACCGACTTATCACTTGATGGGTTTTGATACAGATTTCTTTACACCAATATTCGTTATTTCAAGAATAACTGGTTGGTCAGCACATATAATGGAGCAACATGCTGCAAATAAACTGATCAGACCACTTGCAAGTTACAAAGGTAACAAGCACAGAAAAGTTTTACAATTAAATCAAAGATAATTAACTAAAAGCTTCGACCCAAGTTCCTTGTGTAGATGCTTTAGAATACTCAGTTGCACGACCCTCAAAGAAGTTCATGTGCTCAACTGCGTTTAACATTGTATCTAACCATCCAAGTGGATTTTTTTGCACGTCGTAAATTGGTTCCAAACCTAGTTGAACTAATCTTCTGTTACCAATAAATCTAATATAATCTTTCACTTCTTTTGCAGTTAATCCTTCCATTGGACCCATTTCAAAAGCTAAATCTATAAAGGCATCCTCATGTTCAATAATGGTTCTGCAAGCCTCATATAATTCTTTTTTCAATTTTGGTGTCCAGATTTCCGGATTCTCTTTAATGAATTCTTTAAAAATTCTAATCATAGAATTGCAGTGAAGAGTTTCATCTCTTACAGACCAAGTAACTATTTGGCCCATTCCTTTCATCTTATTATGTCTTGGGAAATTTAAAAGGATCGCAAAACTTGCAAATAATTGTAGACCCTCAGTGAAAGCACTAAAGACTGCAACAGTTTTAGCAATGTCCTCTTTTGAATTAACATTAAATCCTTGCATGTAATCATATTTGTCTTTCATTTCTTTATACTTCATAAATGCAGAATATTCTGACTCTGGCATTCCAATAGTATCTAATAAATGAGAATAAGCAGCGACATGAACTGTTTCCATTGCAGCAAAAGCTGTCATCATCATTAAAACTTCAGTTGGTTTAAAAACAGTTGTGTAATGTCTTAAATAACAGTTATTAACTTCAACATCAGCNTGAGTAAAAAATCTAAAGATTTGAGTTAAAAGATTTTTTTCAGGTTGTGATAAATTTTTCTGCCAATCTCTAACATCATCACCAAGTGGTACCTCCTCAGGTAACCAATGNATTCTTTGTTGNGTTAACCAAGCGTCATAACACCAAGGGTATCTAAATGGTTTGTAAACTGGATTTTCTACTAAAAGACCCATCTTTTTAGGTTGGATAATTTCTTTTTTTTCTACTTTGATTTTCTCTGCTACTGACATGATAAACACTCCTCGTATTCTGGTTCTTCGTTAGTTTGTTGATTTTTAGATTTATATACATTGGCTGTAATATCAGTTGATTGAGCATTATTGATATTTTCAGCTCTTTGAATTGATTTTGATCTACAGTAATAAAGGCTTTTCAAACCTTTTTTCCATGCATCAAAATGAATTCTATGTAATTCTTTTTTGTGAACGTCTGCTGGTAAAAACAAATTGACTGATTGTGCTTGAGAAATAAATGGTGTCCTATCACCACTCAACTCAATAATCCATTTTTGATTTAATTCAAAAGCAGTTTTAAAAACATCTTTTTCTAAATCAGTTAAAAAATCTAGATGCGAAACTGAACCTTGATTAGTAGTTATTGTTGACCATGTTTCATCATCATTCTTACCGTGACTTTCCAAAATCTCCTCAAGATATCTATTTCTTACATTGAAAGATCCTGATAAAGTTTTGTGAGTATAACTGTTAGCTGCAATAGGTTCTACTCCTGGTGATGCACCTCCGCAGATTATTGAAATAGATGCAGTTGGTGCTATTGCGGTCTTATTTGAAAATCTCTCTTTGAAACCATATTCTGCAGCATCTGGACATGCACCTCTTTCTTCAGCTAAATCTTTTGAGGCTTGATTTACCTTTTCATGAATATTTTTAAAAATCTTTTTATTCCATGACTTTGCCATAACAGACTCGAGTGGAATTCTTTTTTTCTGCAAGAAAGAATGGAAACCCATCACTCCTAACCCAACACTTCTTTCTCTCTCAGCAGAGTATTTAGCATCTTTAAATTGCTCAGGGGCTTTGTTAATAAAATCAGATAAAACATTATCTAAAAATCTCATTACATCTCCAATCATATCTGGATCATCTTTCCACTCATCATACTTTTCTAAATTTAATGAAGACAAACAACAAACAGCTGTTCTATCTCTTCCATCTTTATCGATACCAGTGGGTAAAGTTATTTCACTGCAAAGGTTTGAAGTCTTAACTGTAAGGTTTGCAAGCTTATGATGTTGTGGTATTTGTCTGTTAACAGTATCAATGTAAATAATGTAAGGTTCACCTGTTTCAATTCTCGCTGTTAATAATCTAATCCATAAATTTCTTGCNGATATAGTTTGTTGAATAGTTCCGTCAGCAGGACTCTTTAGTGCCCATTGCTCATCATTTTCTACAGCTCGCATAAATGCATCTGAAACTAAAACACCATGGTGTAAATTTAATGCTTTTCTGTTCGGATCACCACCAGTTGGTCTTCTCATTTCCATAAACTCTTCTATTTCAGGATGGTCAATTGGAAGATAACATGCTGCAGATCCTCTTCTTAATGAACCTTGGCTGATTGCCATAGTTAATGAGTCCATNACTTTTATAAANGGAATNATCCCAGAAGTTTTTCCNACTTTACCAATCTTCTCACCTATTGATCTTAAATTTCCCCAATANCTTCCNATACCTCCACCTTTTGCNGCTAACCAAACATTTTCACTCCAAAGATCTAGAATNCCACCTAAGCTATCTGATGCTTCATTTAAAAAACATGAAATTGGTAATCCTCTTTTAGTTCCACCATTAGACAAAACAGGTGTAGCTGGCATGAACCAGAGGTTGCTTATATAATTATAAATTCTTTGCGCATGCAAATTATCGTCAGCATATGTGCTAGCTACTCTCGCAAATAAATCTTGAAAAGATTCGTTGTGACCAAGGTATCTGTCTTTTAAAGTTGCCTTACCAAAATCTGTTAGGTTTATATCTTTTGATCGGTCAATTTTAATTATTATGCCCTTATCATTTTGAAATAACTCAGTTTCATTGTTTAATGAGAATAAATCAGGTCTATTGCTTTTTTGGACTTCTTTGACCTCGGGGCTATATTCAGAGACAGCTTTCTTTAATGCCTGCGATAGTATTTTATTCATTTTTTGTTAATATATCTTGTTAATATAGCGAAAACAACTATATGTTGTGTGCGCTTGGTGTTAATATACTAAATATTATGTAAATCAACAGAACATTTATAGAACAGTGAAAAAAAAATTCAACTATAAAAATGAAAAAAATGTAAGTAATTAACAGCATGTCTCAATCAATAAAAATAGACCCCTTCGGCTTTAGAGAATATGACGCAAGATGGATTTACGAAAAAGACATTAATGAGCCGGGAATCACGAATCTTGGAAAAGGTCTAGGTACCCAAATTAAAGAGCATACTAAAAAAGAAAACCCAAGAGTAATAGTTGGACATGATTACAGATCATACAGCGAAAAAATAAAGTCAGCTTTAAAAAAGGGTTTACTATCAACTGGATGTTTTATTGAAGATGTTGGTTTATCTCTATCACCAATGGTTTATTTCGCACAATTTAATTTAGATGCCGATGCAGTTGCTATGGTAACAGCTAGTCATAATGAAAACGGTTGGACGGGAGTAAAAATGGGAATCAAAAAAGGATTAACGCATGCACCTGAGGAAATGAAAGAATTAAAAGAAATTACCTTAAATGAAAATTTTACTGAAGGTAACGGTAATGAAAAACAAATTAAAGATTTTGATAAAGTTTATAAAGAGGATTTAATAAGTAAAAATAAATTAAAAAAGAAAATAAAAGCAGTTGTTGCTTGTGGTAATGGTACAGCAGGGATTTTTGCCCCTGATATACTAAGAGGAATTGGGTGTGAGGTGGTAGAATTAGACTGTAATTTAGATTGGAATTTCCCAAAATATAATCCAAACCCTGAAGATTTAGAAATGCTTCATGCAATTGTTAAATCAGTGAAAGAAAACAATGCTGATATNGGTTTTGGTTTTGATGGAGATGGTGATCGTGTTGGTGTAATTGATAANGANGGAAACGAAATTTTTTCTGATAAAATAGGCNTNTTNATCGCTAGAAATTTATCNAATTCACATAAAANTTCAAAGTTTATTGTNGATGTAAAATCTACNGGTCTTTANTCAACTGACNAAATTTTAAATAAAAATCAATGTGAAACTTTGTATTGGAAAACAGGTCATTCTCACATCAAAAGAAAAGTNCATANTGAAAAAGCTTTAGCTGGATTTGANAAAAGTGGACACTTTTTTTTCAATCAACCATTAGGTTACGGTTACGACGANGGAATTAATTCAGCAATTCAAGTTTGTCACTTATTAAATAATCAAGATAAAAAAATGAGTGAAATAATTAAAGAGCTTCCAACCACTTACCAATCACCAACAATGGCGCCTTTTTGTAAAGATGAGGAAAAATACAATGTAGTTGACGAAATGGTAAGGGAATTTAAAAAAATAAAAGACCAAAAAATTAAAATAGACAATCAAGAAATAAAAGAGATTATAACTGTAAATGGAGTTAGATTTTCTTTTGAAGATGGTTCTTGGGGTTTAATTCGAGCATCCTCTAATAAACCCTCATTAGTTGTAGTAACTGAAAGCCCTACTTCTGATGAAAGAAAATTAAATATTTTTAAATTCATTGATAAAACATTAATGAAAACTGGCAAGATTGGTGAGTACGATCAAAAAATTTAATAAGGGAAAGATTCAACTAAAAAGTGTTCATAAAACTGTAAAGAATCATTTATTGTAAATATGTGAGGTGATGGAGGGAGACTGAAGTCACCTCTTTTTTTTATGGCAGATAAAAAAATTAGATCAATAGCTAAAACTTTTTCTTGGAGATTTATCATTTTTGTTTATTGGGTAATTTTTGGATACATTTACACTGGAACATTTACAGGTGCAGGGATACTCGGTGTTGGATCAATAGTTCCACTTTTTTTTTACTATTTTCATGAGAGAATTTGGAACAAGGTTAAATGGGGAACTGGTTAATATTAATTTATTGATAAGTATTCAAAAAAAGATCTAATCGATACAATAATTAAGAATATCCCAAAGATCTTGCTCAATATATTTTTATCTATTTTATAAACTGCTTTTGCGCCTACTCTAGCCATTATCATTGTCACTGGCACAAAAACTAGAAACCCAAGTAAATTCACATATCCAAGACTGTAGGGTGTATTAATATTATCTACAATTTTACCCCCAGTAATCATTGTAATTGTGCCAAATACAGCAATCAAAAAACCAACTCCTGCTGCAGTTCCTATTGATCTCCTAATATCGTATCCAAAAGTTCTCATAAAAGGAACCATTAATGAACCACCACCAATCCCCAGTAACACAGATATAAAACCTATAATAATTCCTGAAATATTTTTAGCTGAGTCAGAGATCATTTTTGGATTTTTTAAAAGCTGTTCTCTAAAAAAGATAAAGAATAAACCAACTATAAAAGCCATAATGGAAAAGAATAAAACGAAAGCTGGTGTTTTTAAATTTACTGCTAAAAATGTTCCCCCAATAACTCCAAATAAAATAAATATACCAAAGGATTTTATAAGTTTAAAATCAACTGCATCATATTCCATATGAGTTTTTGTTGATATGATAGAAGTTGGAATTATAATTGCTAATGAAGTACCAACTGAAAGATGCATTCTNGTNGNAATATCAAAATCTAAAACAGTAAAAGCATAATAAAGAGCAGGCACTATTATTATACCACCACCAACTCCTAATAAACCTGCCATAAAACCAGCAACAGATGCTGCTAAAGATAAAACAAATAAAAGATTTATAATTTCATTTATGTCTAAAGTTTCCATTATGAGTTGGCCTGAATTGCCTTTTCATTATTCTGAACAATAGTCATAATATGTTTTGCTTTTTGAAAATCAGANTCTCTTGCCATCATGTTATCACTTAAATATCTTTTCCATTCTTTTGAACCAACTTGTCCATGATATAAACCTACTGTATGTCTCATGATATGATTAATTTTTGTTCCTAATTTTACTTCTCTATCAGCATACTCTAAAAGTTTTTCTACAACTTGTTCCCTTGTAGGACTACTCTTTGTTTTGAATATTTCTTTTTCAATTTCAATTAAGGAATATGGATTTTGATATATTGATCTTCCTATCATTACACCATCACAATGCTTTAAATGATTATTAATTTCTTTAACTTTTGTAATTCCACCATTTATAATTATTTCTAAGTTAGGATTTTCCTTTTTAATATCATAAACCATTTTATAATTTAATTTTGGAATATTTAAATTTTGTTTGGGAGATAAACCTGTTAAGATTGCCTTCCTAGCATGCAATATAAATGTTTTTGAACCAGCATCTCTCATCTTATGAATAAAATCATTTAAATAATCAAATTCTTCTGTATCATCGAAACCAATTCTTGTCTTAGCTGTAACAGGAATTCTACATGCATTTACCATTGAATTAATACATTCAGCAACCAAATCAGGTTCTTTAATTAAACATGCNCCAAATTTATTTTTTTGAACTTTTTTGCTAGGACAACCAAGGTTAATATTAATTTCGTCATAACCCATATCCTCTGCAATTTTAGCCACTTCCGCTAACTCTTCTTTATTAGATCCACCTACTTGTAGAGCTAATGGTTTTTCTTCAGAGCTAAAAGATAAAATTTTGTTTCTATCACCGTGAATTGCAGATTTTGTTGCAACCATCTCGCTATAGAGCATTACATTTTTGCTCATCAGTCTTAAAAAGAAACGATCATGTCTATCAGTACAATCCATCATTGGGGCAACTGATATTTT
>FUFK010044372.1_pt1 | contig 15693 bp, 14 predicted proteins | sample 1021851 | NCBI WGS metagenome assembly FUFK01 (sample SAMEA51879418, study PRJEB19060) | metagenome | reverse complement strand
GTGGCTGAAGAAATCTCTGAATTGATGATGGCTGCCATCGCCGCCGTCATTGCTGCCACGCAAGGCGACGGTGATGACCCGGCTCAAATCGCTCGCCAGCCCGGTTCTGCTTGGTCGCAAGACCATCGTAGACAGATGACCGGAAAGGCATCACTGATGAACGCCCGCGCAGGGCGCTCGCCATGGAGGTAATCGCATGACAGATACACGAAAAGTCATCGTGAACGGGACGGAATACGAAGTTGAACTTGAGGGCGAGGGCACCACGTGGAAAGCCACCGTCGGCGGTCAGTCATTTGACATTGAAATGCCTGAAGCAGCGGTCACGGCAAAGCCTCGTCGCTCCGGAGGGCGAAAGAAGAAGAAATCTGGAACCGTTTCTGCCAACATCCCGGGTAAGGTCGTCACCGTGGAGGTTGAGGAAGGTCAAGAGGTCGCCGAGGGCCAAGTGATTTTGATTCTCGAAGCTATGAAGATGCAGAACGAGATTCAGGCGCCCGTTTCGGGAACCGTTGTTTCCGTCCACTGCAGTGAAGGTGAAGCCATTGAGGCCAACGTACCGCTGGTCGTGATTGAACCCGTCGCTTCGGAGGACGAGGATTGAGTTCCCCTCAAGCATGAGCAAGAGTTAATGTAGCATCAAGGTGAGTTGAGAGCATGGACGGTGAACCAGTTTGCGACTTCCCAGGTTGCCAAGAAGTTGGCACCATCGTCTCACGTCTTTCACCCGAGGGCTATTTGGTCGCCACGGGCAAGAAAGCCTACTCTTTCCGAGAGGCCTATCGCCGCTTCCATTACTGTCAAGGACACCACGATGAACTGATGGGTGGCGTTTGGTCTCGTGTCCGTCAACCCGATGACAAAGGGGACGGGCATGTCGCTCCCACGGCTATTTGAGGCCATTTTCACGGGGTAGGCGTGATATACTGCCAGTTAATGGCAATATTATGAACGAAGCACGCAACCGTCAATCCAAGACCACTTCGGCCCTCTTTTCGCTGATGCTGGTTCTTTCCACGGTACTCGTGGGAATGACGCCAACCGTCCAAGCCGTCGGGCCCAACCAAAACGACCTCAATTCGGGGGGCGATTTGCCCGATAACACCAGCGTCAACATCACGAATTACATCTTCACAGGAAGTTACTCCGGTTCAGGTGAATTGGATTATGGGGATGACGAAGATTACCTCCGTGTGGCTCTCAACGCCAATGAAGGCCTTTCTGCCACGCTCTCTTTCCCGTCCACCACTACGTTCGCCAACGGTACGACCGTCACCAATGATTTCGATTTGATCTTTTACGACAGCAATCTCACGATGATGGGTGCCTCATGGGCGACAAATCCCGAGACCCTTTCGACCAATTCGAGCACCATCGCTCATGGTGGCATGGTGTACATCAGTATTTACCGCTACCAAGGCGTTGGAACCTGGAACCTTACCCTCTCCAAATTCACCGTCGGAAGCACCGGCGGTGGCGGTGGCGGAGGTGGCTCATCGGTCACCAACTGCACGGGAGCGGGAACGCTCACCTCTGATATTCTCGAACCGAACGATTCCACCAGCACCGCCACTTCGGCCTCGCTTCTTCCCCTCTCCTGCACCGGTTTGTCCATTCACTCGACAACCGATACCGATTACTTTGAGGTTGATATGATCACGGGTGTTACCTACTACGTCAACGTATCATTCAATGGCGCCATTGGCGATATTGACACCGGATGGGACACGGCGTCTGGAAGCTTCCTCGCCAGTTCTGGCACAACGGGGAATCTTGAATCCATGCAAGTCACGGCCACGGCCAACCAAACCACCTATGTGGACGTTTACGGCTGGCAGAGCGCAACCAACACCTACGATATTGAAATCACCACGGACACCCCCGGGGGTGGTCAAGCGTTTGAAACGGTGGATGTCGCCATCACCAACACCACTCACGCCACGCTCTCGTTCTCCGGGTTGACCAACGGTACGACCTACAATTACAACCACTCCTACGGTCAAGTCCATGTTGACGGTAATGAGCACTGGGGGTCTTCTACCAATGGTTCCTTCACGGCGAATGGCACCACCCACAGCATCAATATCACGACCATGGCGACCAATAACGAATCGACTTTTGTCGTGACCTCGACGTTGTTCAATGCCAACAACGCGTCCCTCAACACCGATACGGATACGCTCTATATTGAGATGGTTGAAATTGAAGCCACTTCGTCAACGACGGGCGACATTGAGCTGACCAACTTGACGGTTGGTGGCGATTATGTGGTTAAGTGGATTGTTCTTGATTACGACGAATGGATCAGTAATTTCACGGTTTCAAACGATGTTAACGCAGCGATCAACGATTCGATGATCGATTCCGACATGTGGTACCTCATGCCAACCACCTCTTCGATGTCCTATCAGATTACGTGGACGGGACCCACGACGATGAACGACCATTTGTTCCTCGCATATATTTCGCAAAATGGAACCACCGTCAATCTGAGTGATAACGACAATCTGACCGGACTTCATTTCTACGAATTCATTCCACAATTGCCCTCGCTGACCATCGCTTCATACTCGGCGAGTTCAACTGCGGCTACCAACAACGTCCAGGCTGAAGGTCTTGACCTCGTGGTTGGGGATGGATACCAGTACCAGTATCGGGTGACTGATGCATCGGGCGCAAATATTGCTACGTCGTCCATGACCTCGTTTACCGCCACCGCCCAAAACCAGAGCATGCCAACGTTCACCTACAACACACCGAATGCTTCGGGAACCTATTGTGTCCACATCGATTTGTATTCCAATGTCTCCGTCCAACTTATCGGCGATTCTGATTGCTTTACCTTGGTTCAAGACGATGATAACGACGGTGTGCCCAACGAATCCGATGCCTGTCCAAACACCGCCACCGGTGCTATCGTGGACCTGAACGGTTGTGCTCTCTCACAAAAGGACACGGACAACGACGGGTACAATGATGATGTCGACGCCTTCCCTAACGACGCCACGCAATGGTCCGATATGGACGGCGACGGCTACGGTGATAACGCCAGCGGAAACATGGCCGATGCCTTCCCTACCGACGGAACACAGTGGTCTGACGCTGACGGTGATGGCTACGGCGACAACGCCAACGGAAACTATCCCGACGCCTTCCCGACCGACCCCACACAGTGGTCTGATGCTGACGGCGACGGCTACGGCGATAACGCCAGCGGAAACAACCCCGATGAGTGGCCATCTGATAGCAGTCAATGGAAAGACAGCGACGGCGATGGCTTTGGGGATAATCCAACGGGCACCAACGGTGACGCCTTCCCCAACGATGCCAGCCAATGGTCTGACGCCGACGGTGATGGCTATGGAGACAACCCCAACGGCACCACGCCCGACGCCTTCCCTGCGGACGGCACACAATGGGAGGACAGTGATGGCGACGGCTACGGTGACAACCCACAAGGCGACAACGCCGATGCTTTCCCAGATGATTCGAGTCAATGGTCGGACGGCGACGGCGATGGTTACGGCGACAACCAAGCAGGGACCAACCCCGATGCCTTCCCCAACGATTCCACCCAATGGAGCGATACCGATGGTGATGGCTACGGTGATAATCAGGCTGGTCTGAACGCAGACGCCTTCCCCAACGACGCCACCCAATGGAAGGACGCTGATGGTGATGGCTACGGTGATAACGCCAACGGCAACAACCCCGACCTCTGTTTGGATACACCAGCAGGTGAATCGGTCGATGGTAACGGGTGTTCACTCTCTCAACTCGATGCCGATATGGACGGCGTGAGCGATGCAGATGATGCCTGTCCAGACACCCCTGCTGGTGAAACGGTCGACAGTGTCGGTTGTTCAAGCAGCCAGGAAGACGCCGATAACGACGGTGTCATGGATGCATTCGATGCGTGTCCCAACACGCCTTTGGGCGCTGTTGTCGATGCTGCTGGATGCGCTACCAGCCAACTGGACAGCGACGGTGATACCATCACGGACGACCGCGACCAGTGCCCAACCACCACAGCTGGTGAACCCGTGAACGGCGTGGGTTGTGCAGCCTCTGAACGAGATACTGACGATGACGGCGTCATGGATGCCAACGATGTTTGCGACTTCACGCCCGCCTCTGAAACGGCAGACGCCCAAGGCTGTGCACCTTCACAGAAGGACAGCGACGGGGACGAGGTCACCGATGATGTTGACAACTGTCCCGGTACGGAGAACGGTTTGACCGTTGACCTCCTCGGTTGCGCCACGAACCAACGTGATGCGGACAACGATGGTATCTCCGATGCTGTTGACATCTGCCCGGTCACCCCTGTCGATGAACAAGTTGACGAGGCAGGTTGTTCCCAATCGCAAAAGGACGAGGACCTCGATGACATCATGAACAACATGGACCTGTGTCCAGACACCCCAGTAACGCAAAGCGTCGACGTGGATGGTTGCTCAGAACAGCAAAAGGACGACGATGAAGACGGCATCAAGAATCACGTGGACGAGTGTCCCAACACCCCGGAGGGCGAGTTGATCGACGCTGTTGGCTGTGCTCTGATTCAACTTGATTCAGACGGTGATGGCGTGAACGACGCTGAGGATGCATTCAAATTTGATGCTAATGAATCCATGGACACGGACAACGACGGCGTCGCCGACCGTTGGGATGCCTATCCCGAAGACCCAACTCGGTCTCAAGCCCCGGTTGAAGAATCTGGCAATGGACTCTTGTACGCCATCATCGCTTTGCTCTTTGTGGGTCTGCTTGGAGGCGGCGGATACTTCTACACCCGCAAGCCCGAACTCGCAACTACAAACCCGTTCGGTGATGCCATGGATACCATGGATTCGGCAACGGAACAGAACATGGCAGGGGCTTCAAAGGGCGTCCCGAATCTTGATGCCTCTTCTCCCCAACAATGGGAAGAGAACGGTGTGCACTGGTCAAGGGATGGGAATGGCGTCCTCTCCTACTACGATGCTCAATCCGGTCAGTGGGTTGCCTACCAAGGTTGAGGTTGTTTTCCGCCGGCATAACCGATATAGGACAGAGCGGCTGAGACCGAAGTGGGGACTGTGAAGATTCAAGCATCTTGTACATCAGCCTGGTTGAGTATTTGGGATACGATGCGGCGTTGATGTTGGGAAGCGTGAAAGCGACCGAAGACGATGATTGGGGAGGCCATGCATGGCCGGTTGTTGCGTTGAACAATCACACCGGTTGGAGCGTCAACGGTGTTGGAGAGAAAGCCAACTTGAGTTACTATTTTGTTGAGTCCACCGGTTACCACGATGGCTCAAGCGACATTGGCGTGAACCCTTGGTATGAAATCTCCAACGCAACGTTCTACGACGTTGAGGAATGACCGTTTGTCAACTCAAGTCAGGACTTCGAGCAAACGGTCTTGCTCTGCAGCCATGCGGAGTTCCATTGCGATACGGCGGCCGCTCGACATGGGTTTGCGCCAGGTGGCGTTGCCGTAGGGGTGGCCAACACTGACGTGAACGTTGGTACCGCCACCGAGACGAGGAGCAACATCGTAGATGTAGTAATTCATGTCCTTGTCAATACACGTTTGGAGGCAAAACGGACCGATGATGCCCGGGTCGTAGTGTTCTTTGCTGGCTTTGATGAATTTCTCACCGAGTTCAAACGCCTTCTCAAGCAAGGATTCTCGGATGGTAGCGGTGTTGTGGCCAACCACGGTCATCTCGGGGATTTGCTGGTGAATCGGCATGGTCATTTGCTGAGGTGCTGGGAGGCGAACATGCCCGTCGAGTGAGGACTCAAATCGCCAGTCAACGCCAAGCAATTCCAAACGCTCGCCTTCTTCGGCGAGCGGACTGTAGAAGAAATTCAGGTTGAACACGGGACCGATGACGTAGCGCTCAATTCGAGCGCCGTCAAGAGAGGCTTGGTCGATGACGCCTTCGGAGAGAAGCGCAGCGGATTTCTCTTGATATTCCTTGTAGGAAGCGCAAGTGAAGAAACCACGCTCGAGTTTCTTTTGGGCGTGGTGAAGTTTCACGATGACGAGGCAATCAATGTCCTCTGGATTGTCAATTTTCTCCGGATAGGGCAGGCCGGCCTTTTCCAAGATCCAATAGTAGTCTTGGTCCTCGGTTCGCTCCTCCATTCGTAGCATGTTCCGAGAACCAAACATGGGCACACGGAAGTTGTCCTCAATATCGCTGATGGCGGAGTAGGAGGTGAACGAGCGGTTTGGAATGTAGATGACATTTCGCTTTCGCATTTCTTCTTGCATCTGAGGCGCAAGGACATCGTTGAATTCGTTGAGCACGATGGCCTTGTCAACCATGCCACGAACAACGCGACCCGATGAACTGCGGTGGGTTTTGAAATAATTGGCGTAGGTCTTGTGGCGTCCTTCCTTGCAGTAGGCGACGGTTGGGAAGCCCTCTTCGATGGCGCCGTCGCAGATGTCCAGCGCTGAATGGGAGGCCGTCATACCGATACGAAGTTTGAGTCGGTCGTACTCTTCGACGATTTCAGCGATGTCGGATTGACCAATCATTTAGACCACGTCCAGTTAACTTCCGTTGTTGGAGGTTTTTGATGTATCCGCACGGTTTTGTTCAGTCAAAACGCTGGAGTTGCATCAGTTCCTCAGTGGAAAGCGTCTCACCAGCGAGCAACTTGGCCATCAAATCTTGCGTTTGGTCGCTGGCCGCTGGGCGCTGTCCTTGGCCAGCGCTTGCGCCTCGCATGGCACGGAGGATGTCCTGGATGGAGTGCAAACATCGCAGCGAGACGATGTAGAGGCTGTGCTCCTTGTCTGCTTCCTTCTTGGAGGTTCGGAGTTTGCGATGAGCCGCTTCCGCCTTCTCACGCTGGCGGTCAACTTCTGCATTCCATTGCAGCATGTTATCGTGGGCGCTTTGAGCGGCTTCGGCTGCTTCCTTGACGGCGTTATGAGCTGCTTCTTGGAGGGCCATAGCCTCGCGGAGTTCACCGCTTCCTTCTGCAGTTTCCGTGGCCTTTTGGGCTTCCTTCAAGGCTTTTCGCTTGGCGCTCAATTCCTTCATTTTCTTGAAGTATTTTCGCTCGTTTTTTCCTTGGTGCTTTCCTTGCTCAAACTCTCGTTCCAAGCGTTCCATCGTTCGGGTCAAGGATTGAACGGTGTCGGGGCGAATCGGGCGTCCACGTCGGTCAAATTGCTGAGGTTGTTCCGGTTGCCCGGCACGCATGGCGTCCTTTGCTTCTCGAACGGCTTTGTTGGCTTCCTCTCGCTCTTTTTTCTTCTCCCGAACCATCTCGTTCATCTGGTCTCGGAGGTCGCGTTGTTCACGAACTTGGACAATGAGCTCCCGAACTTCGTTGTTGAGTTCGTTTCGGGTGGATGTGTAGGTCTTGGTTTTCTCATTCCAATCGTCTCGAATTTCGCGATGTTGCGTTGCTTTTTTGTCAACCATTTTTCGTCGCTCATCAAGAAGATCTTTGAGTTCTGCCATTCTTCATCTCACCTGGTCTGGGGAGGATTCCCACCCTCCCGCAACTTGGCGACCAACCACCCCCATTTAATCCTTCACGGGCGAGGGTGCACCCTCTTCCCTACAGGTTTAGGCCGGCCACTCGAGATTTTGCAGAGCGTGTCGAACATTACCGAGGTTACATGAGCGCTCACAAACGGTCATCAGGACACGCTCTTCAACCGGTTTGAGAATCAGGTAGCCCGATTCCATCACCACGGTGGTCAAGGCCTCGTCGGGTATTTGTTTGGCCAATGCATTCCACGAGTCAACAAGAGCTGAATCAACGTCCACTGGGGTGGGTCGGGCAAACACAACGAATCCATCTGACTCAACAAAAAGAACGGTCCGTACGCCTTTGAGGCCGGTCAATCCCCGAAGCACGGATTCAATCATGACCACAACTCCGTGCCTCGGTGAATAGTCCTTCTCAATCCAAAGGTGGCATGAGCGGCCCTCGCATCATGTAGCCCAATCCTGATTTGTAGTACCCGTGTAATTCTTGCTGGACGGTTAATCGTCGGCGGGTGTAGAATCGCTGTGCCGCGACATTCTCTGCCTTGACCTCGAGCTGAACATGGCGGAAGCCTTTGGCCCATGCCTCGGCCGTAAATCGGTCCCATGCATCTGAACCGATTTTCTGACCTTGATGTTCGGATCCAATCACGAAGGCTGCAACCCTCACGATATCGTCTTTGAAGGGGGTCGCCCACATGACGCCTTGCACGGCTCGCGGTGGTGCCTCGTCCATGTCGACGAGCAAGAGGTTTGCATCCCATACAGGTATGGGAAGGTGCCGCACAGAGGCCTCGGCGTAAATTTCGCCTGTTTCATTTTTGAAGAGATTAATGACATCTTGAACGGATGCTTCGGAGAGGTCAAGGGGCCGGTCTCCAGGTATCCAAGCCATTCTCGGCATGCCGCTCAATCTCGCTTTCTTGGGGAGGTCTGCCGCTGACCACGGCGAGGTTGGGATGTTCGCTTGGATTTCTTCTGTCGCTGCTTTGGTTTTGGTGATGGTGCGTTGCTGGTCTCGAGTTCCGTCAATCCACCGTGTTCAAGCATGGATGCGAATTCCTCCATCGTCAATGCTTCACCCGCAAGTAACCGTTCGTTGACTTCGGGGTTGGGTTCGGGAACCGGATTNGCGGGTGTAGCGTTCACCTTCTTCAAGTAGGCTTTGAGCCGTCCCGCTTCTGTTCGTTGAGCTTTGGCGCTCGACCGGTGCTGATTGATGAGTTGNGCAAGCCGTCGGTCGTTTTTATTCACCGCTTTCACGGTCTCCAAGAGGTTGGTCCTCGCTCGTTGGAGCGAGGTTTGGACTTCTCGTTCTTCGGTATAGATTTGCAAAATGGCCTGAAGTTCGAAGAACCGTGAAAAGTATTCCATTTCGTTGGCCAAACTGGTTGAATCGGAGGGGAGAAGGGGGGCGGTTAATTTCTCGTAAAAATCTTCCATTGTATGCAACACTCGGTGGCGGGGCAGAACCAATCGTTCCACAAGAGCATCTCTGCGGGCGATCCAAGCGTCAAAATCAGCTTTTTGCTCAATGGCGAGTTCAACGAGGTCGCCTTTGGTTTCTTCATCCAACTTGGGAGCCTGAGTGGCTTTACTCACGGCGAATTTGATGGTCTCCGAATGGATTCTTTTCTTCTTCAACAATTCAAGAAGTTGGCGTTCTGTGTCAGAGAGTTGAGCCAATGTGGTCTCGTACATGTCCCTAACCTCCGACGTCTGCTTTTGCTGTAAATCAGCAAATAAGGAAGGCGATTTTGAGTTCACGAACGCTCCTCCTTCTCTGAATTGAGTCGCTTTGCTTCCGAATAACTTGAGGCACCGCCGGCTCGAACACGTTCTGAATCCTCAAGGAGGTGGCCCCACTCACCATCAGCCAACTGCTGCCAAAACGTAATGGCTTCTTGACAGTCGCGAATGTTGTTTTTGATGGTCTGCAGACGCGAGGCAGAACGCCGACGGAATTGTTCGTTCTCGTCGTAGATTTGTTGGGCCTTGAGGATGTCTTCTTCGTCGACCTTTGAATCGCTGCTCTTGGTTTGGAGGGCCTTGAGTTCCTCGCGTGAGGTTTTGGCGAGTTTGTAGGCACGGTCGTTTTCTTCTTGACGCAACTCCAATTCTTTTGGGAGTTGTGCAGCCAACTTTTCTCGGCGTGCCAAGATTGACTTGACAAGGTCTGCAGGCAAAACGGACAACAATTCCGGTGTCTGCATGGATTTTGGGGGTTGGTTCAATGTAAAAGAAACAACCGCTTACCCCCTCTATCGCCGCGAAGGTGAAGAACCACGAGATTTACGCCCTACCATGGAGGGGGAACGCCGTTCACAACGGAGCGTCAGTCTCCTCCTTGCGATGCTGTTTTTGTTCTCCGCATTTCCTGGTGTGCAAGCCCAAGCGGGTGAAGTCCTCTTTGAGGAGGCTTCGTTCAGCATTGAAGATTACACGAGCTTCGAAGGTGAGAACCTCTCGTTTTCGGTGGAACTTCACGAGCAAGGCGGTGGTGCTGCAAACATCACGCTCTATCTCGTGGTGGCCACCCTCGAGGGTGTTGAACTCTCAAACACGAGTCAAAGTCTTAGTGAATTTCAAGCGCTTGAGGAGCGNAACATAACGGGNGCCTTCGTCGGTCTTCCCTTTGGTTTCAGCACGGTTTCAATTTCTATAGAAGGCGATGTTGGGTCAAACTCCAGCACCCATCAATCCGAGTTGTCCCGTACCGTACAACGCCTCCGCCCCCTGGCCATCACCCTCGGGGGGGCGTCGAGTGTTCTCGCTAACCCCGTTGATGCCGCAGGGCAGCCGACTGGAAATTTGACCCTTCACGATGGCGACAAGGTCGAAGTCGTTTTGCCCATCATCAACGACGGCGATGTGAACTGGACCGGTGCTGTTGAACTTCACCTGGTGAACCAAGATGTGAACGAAACGGTCGTGCTGAATAACGTCGCTGTCGAAGGCTCAACCTCGCAGGTTGTGACCTTGGCGCCGACGATGACCCTAGCCGAAGGCCCGCTGAATTGGAGCGTCGTCTTGACCAACGTCAGCACGAGTGAGACAGGTACCCATGCGCTCAACGGGACTTGGAGTGTCGGCCCACCCCCTCTTCCATTGCTGGAAGGCGCCATCCAAACCAATGCTGACGAGGTTCAAGCAGGTGGCGATTTGACGGTTTCTGCCACGGTTTGGAACAACGGCTCTGTATCCTTTGCGGGTTCAATTTCATGCGACACGGACGGTACAGAAGTGTTCAACACATCGTCCATCGTACTCAATGCAGGCACCAACTCAACATGGTCCTTCACGCTCTCTGCCAAACCGATGATCATTGAATGCGATGCTGGAGACGCTCGGATAAGCGATGCATCAGCGACACCGTTCCAGTCAACCGTTGAAATGCCCTCTGCCGTCTTCCAATCCGCTGGGGCGACTACACCCTCCTACTACGGAGGTCCCTGGCACAAGGGCGACCATGTTGAGGCCAACCTTTTGCTCAGGAATATCGGTGATGTGGATGGTCGGGTCCGGCTTGTTTTGTCCACCGGTACATCAACGGCACAAGGTGATTGGGTTGAGATGGAACACGGTGCAGCGGGTGAAATCAGCGCCTCTTTGCAATTTCTTGATGAGGGCGAAACACTGTTGTCGTGGATGCTTGAGAGCGACGATGGTGTCTTTGATGGTCTTCAGCAGGGGTCGACGACCTTTGTCATCAAGCAACAACAATCCGTTCAACTTTCGTTTGCAAATGTGAGCCGCACGGGGGACACTGAGATCGCCCTGACCTTGCACATTGACCTCGACGAGGGCAAGGACCGGGAGGTCCGCCTCCAAGTTGGTTATGAGGTGGGCGGTTCCACGATTTTCCTCCAAGAAAACGACCTCCAACTCCAGCAAGGCCTTCTCGAATTGTCCATGGTGTTTGGCGACCTCAATGCAGATCGTCTCGTCGCTCAAATTTCGCCTGTTGACTGGTTGATCGGGCCAGGGCCTCTTGCAGTTACGGCCTCGTTGCCAGCGGACGAAACGCAATTTTGGTTGGTATTCTCCGCCACAACGGACCCGATTCGTCCAATTGAGGGGGAGACCACCACCGTTCAGCTGACCTTCGAACAATCCGGGCCACTCCTCGACGTTTCGGGCGAAGTTTGGCTCATGGATGCTTACGGCACTCGCCTTGCTAAGACTGCCTCTCCCGATTGGGACGGTCAATCATCCACCGTATTGAAGGTCGATGTGACCTGGCCAAAAGGCAGCAACGTGGCCATACAAGCTTTGTGGCACATCGATGGGGCAGTGGTTTCGGCCGACACGACCTATGTTTCGGGTGAAACTGTGGTTGATACCTCTCGGGAATGGCCCATAGGGGCGATGCTTTGGGGACTTGCATTGGGCGGAACAGTCGTCTTGGTTCTTCGCCTGAGGGCCCATAAGAGTGCAGGCCCCACCCGTCCGTCCTCTAGCCAAGCATCCGGTCAGAAAGCATCACCAAAACCCGTCTCGCAACATCAGGAAAAGCGAGAGGTTTCATGCCCGGAATGCAACCGACGACTGCGTGTTCCTGTTGACTATGAGGGCTCGGTTGGGTGCCCTGATTGCTCCCATAAATTCAGGGTTGAGCCTGAACAGAATGAGGACCTCCCAGAAGAAGATGAGGATGATCTTGAGGTTGAGGTTCAACCTGAATCAAAGGCACCGGTGAGTGAAAAGGTTGAGATTTCTTGTCCAGATTGTTCCCAATCGCTTCGCATTCCTTCGTCCTACGATGGTTCGGTCAGGTGTCCCGCGTGTACAAAAATATTCAAAGCACACGAAGGTAAGTAGTTGGTAGGGAGGCATCACTGATGGTTGGCCATTTTCAAGAATTTGAAGATGAATATCTTGAGATGATGTACGAGTTTCATGAAGACGAACCCGGAGGTATGGTCCGAACAGGAGACCTGGCCGCAAAGTTGGACGTCAGCCCCGCTTCGGCTACGGAGATGGTTCAGCGTTTGGCTGCACGAGGCTACCTTGAGTACATTCCCTACAAAGGGGCACGTTTGACAGAAACTGGTTTGGTTCACGGGCAGAAAATGAAACGAAGGCATCGTTTGGCCGAAGTCTTGCTCGACATTCTGCCGTATGACGGCAATCCACACGAAACGGCTTGTCGCCTTGAGCACGCCATCGATGACGACATGGAGGTGGCACTCTCTCGTTTGATCACGCCTGAGACAAAAGACCCCAGCGGACGAGAAATTCCACAACCAACGCCCGACATAGCCGCACGCCTCTCCAAGCGTCCATCTTCGGTATCTTTGATGGACCTCGACACGGACACGCCAGCGACCCTTTCTGCTATTTTCATGGCGATTGATGAAGTCCAAGCCCTTGATGCAGGTGGTTTTCGTATCGGTTCGCCTATCGTTCGAACAGGTCCTGATTCCTTTGTTGCTGACGGACGGGAAGCCATTCTCTCGGAGCGTTGGATGAACTCTGTTTTTGTTGAAATCATCAACGATACGGCGTGAACACTTTAGAACAGAGCAATTCATCCCGAACCATGGCAGAAGACGCCTTGTCTCAAAAGGACGGCGAAGAAGTTCCTCCATCTGCGAGCGATGAGCGGTTCGGTTTCAGGCTCTCAGAGTCAATTGTCCATGCCATCGACCGACAAATTATCAGTTCTGGCCTCCGTCTCATCATGTTTTTGCCAGCGTTTGGGGCGTTGATGTATTTCTCAACATGGGCCTTTTCTCAATCATCACCCACGTTTTGGCTGGACAATATTGAACCAAACCTCGGCATGGGATTTGCCACGTTTACGGCGAGTCTTTCATTTGTGGTGGTCTTGGGCTACATTCTCGCCGTCAGTTTCCACCGTTATCGCGTCAGTATTTCACTGTCCACATTCCACGACCGCGTTGAAGCCTCGAACAGCGAACATCGCTCGGTCCAATCCCTTCACGGCTACGACGGTCTGTTGTATCAACTCCAAACATCAATGGCTCATCACACCAAATCGCTCATTCTCGCTCTTTGTGCGGCCTTGATGCTCATCGGCGTGTTTTATTACGGTGCGGGAAGCATCTTTGGGAACTTGTTTTTGTTGATTTCAGCCTCTTTCCTGCTGCTCTCCTTTGGCCAGCATCTCCCAACCCGCTCCACGCCATTCAACATGGTTGAGCAAACAGGCTTACTACCTGCCTACACGCCTCCAGTTCATCCTTCAACCTTGAACATGGTGTTCAGCGACCTCATCAAGACGCACATGGACCCTCTCCTTCGCTCGCAATACGATGAGTATACCAAGGTCCTCGAAGAATGTTTCAAGCGTGGTGTCAACCGACACTTTGCGCATGAGAAATTCCTCATGACACTGTACCGCCACGCAACGGGACTTGACCGGAAGACCTTGGAATTAGAAATGAGTGAAATTCTGACCAAGAAAGGGATGGAGCATGTGTTTTCACATGAGACGTTTACGCTTGAGGCATGGTTGGTGTTACTCGGCCTCATCAATCAGCGCTGTCCAGCCTTCTTCCGCATGGTTGACCGCCTCAAGCAGGACCTTGAGGGTGGGCGAAAGCCGGCGATGTCGGATTTGATCTTCGAGGTGGATATGGAAAACGTCGTCACGGACAAAGCGAACCTCTTCACACTGTTTCACAATCTGTCAGATAAAACCAGGACCGTGGTGTTTCGCGTACAAACGCCTAATTTTGAACCCAAGGACTTGGCATTGACCTACCGCCTTGAGCCCGGCGAAAAGTACTGGTGGTCGGCTGAGGCTCTCCCTCTCGCTACGGAAGGCAACGACGATGTCCTTGGGAAGATGTCGGGGCTTCTCAAAGACAGCACGGTCTCTTGGCAGACGCTGATTCCCACCACGACAGGAGATGCCACCGTTTCTGTCCGTTTGGAGGAAACCAACGGTGAGTTGCTTCTCGGACGTCAGATCAACGTCCGTGTCCGTGCTGAGTTCCGCCAGTGGCTGCGGAACACCAGCACATACGTCGCTTATCTCTTCGGTGGGTTGGGATTGGTGTCGGCTGGAATTCTCCTTCTCTTGGAACTCTTTGGTGGCTTCACCTCCTAAGACCAAGATTTTAGNGAGCCACAGCCTTGAAATGGTGTAGGTGGTGGACGAGGTCATGCGCGGGATGCCAAAGGACGCCAAGAATAACCCAGACGCCGACAAGTTGTCGGAACTTAGGGACATGGAAGCCAAGGTTCGTCGCTTGCGAGAGACACGTAACAATCTCCGGGACCAAGGCAGGGCCATGGCTCAAAAGCGAAACGCCGTTCAAGACCAATACAAGGAACACCGAGAGAAGCTCGACGTCATGAAGGCAGAGCTGGACGCGATTCACGCCGAACGCAACGCCCACAAGGCCAAGCGCGACGCCATCAATCAACAACTACGCGACCTCTTCTCCCAGGCCAAGGGTCGTCGTGGTGAGCACGGAGAAAAGAAATCAGCCACGGCTGAATATTCGCAACTCATCAGTAAAATCAACAACCTTGAAGAAAAATTCCAAACCACGTCGTCCAGTACGAAAAAGGAAAAGGAAACAATGGAACAAATCAAGCGCATGAAGCGCCGAGCAGATGAGTTGGAGCCCGAGGTGGCCAAATTCGAAATGGTCTCCGTCGACCTCTCCAACCTCGACGAAGCCATTGCCACCCTGAAAGCAGAATCGGATGATGCCCACAATCTATTCGTTGACGCATTGAAGCGTGCCGACGAAAAGTGGGCCGGATACAAGGAGGCACTTGACCACCGTAATTTCTTGAAATCAGAAGGCGACCGCCATCACACCGAATCGGTGGAATTCCACGAAAAGGCAAACGGTGTTCACGAGAAAATAGAGGAGATGATGGTCAATGTCAACAAGGCACGAGACGAGTTGAACATGGCCCGCAAAGAGCGAGAGTCTTGGATAACCGACCACAATAAGGCTGTCAAAGCAGAGATGAAATCAGGTGCTGAATCCGACGAAGTTGCTGATATGCTCGTTGAATCCCTGCTCAGTGATGGTGAGTTGGTCTTTGGCGGCGTCGGTAAAGATGACGGTGCTAGCACAAAGAAGCGAAAATCCGGCTCTTCCAAGAAGAAGAACATGCGCCGCATGGGCCCGATTCGACGACGCTGAGGTCGTGCGATGTTGGGTATCATCATGGCGGGCGGCCAAGGCTCTCG
>FUFK010063299.1_pt1 | contig 15696 bp, 9 predicted proteins | sample 1021851 | NCBI WGS metagenome assembly FUFK01 (sample SAMEA51879418, study PRJEB19060) | metagenome | reverse complement strand
AACAATGAAACAAGTTGCTGTAACAGACATGAGTACCTATTACAATGCTAATGCTTTTTTAGTTCCTTCTGCAATCACAAGCACTGGAACACTTACACCTTCTTCTGCAAAATCTATTTATCAAAGAGTGGATACATCTGGTGGTAATATTACAGTAACATTAGCCATAGGAAGTTTAGCCATAGGTCAATATATTATTCTTGATAAAACGAGTTCAAGTAATACCATGACTGTTGCTTATCCTTCTAACTCACAAGGGGTATCGCTTGGCAGTTCTGCTTCTTTTGCATTTGCGATAAATCAAAACGGAACAATTTTTACTTTTATTGAATCAATTAAATACTAGGTGACATATGACAATACCATTTATGCCAAACGTAGGATTTACTGAAGTAAGTTCAGCAGGAAGTTTAAATGATAAAGCAGGCACTAAAACTAAGTTACCAATACAGTTCTTTAAATTAACAGATAATATATCTGGTAATTTAAGTCTTAGTGATGATTCTGCACACAAAAAAATAATACTAGATACAAATGGAAATAATATTACTAACTCTTCTGGATCACCTTTGACAACCAACTCAAGCACTACATTGGANTTAAAAGGTAGTGGTAATGTACAATNCACTTTAAAAACTTTTACTGCTTCAGAAAGTTCAACAGGTCACACAGGCACAACCACTTTTAGTAATAGTGATAGTTCAACTTTAGTTGTTTCAACATCTACGACAGATACTACAACGACAGCTTCTCTTGATAGAAATTTTGTAGATGGAGGATCTTCTTTTGGTAATAATGTTCCTGTGGCATATGTTAGTTGGAATGATTCTGATGTTCCTGCTGCTTTTCAAAATGCTGACTCATCTTTAAATGGTGGTGGTAATTTTACTTCTGGTACTTTGTTTTTGGGAGCTACTAGTACATCAGTTAGTTCTGCACCTTCTGGTAGTACGATAAGTATTCCACGAGGTTGTGGAACAACCACAAGTATAATTAATGCAGGCATTTCGTCATATGTTGGTAGTACACCTGCCTTTTATCAAAATTGTGCATCAGGCAATCCTTATCAATTTATTTATTGGAGGCAAGGCGAGACTGGAGTATCAGGAAGTTTAAGAATATGGATAAGGCTACCATCAACTCAAGACAATAGAGTATTAACTTTTACAAATAATTTAGCAATATCATGTGTACTATCTGGTGCAGACCCCTATGATGGTGTTACAGTTGGTGCAGGATCAACAGCAGTGGTTACAAGATCAGATTCTACAGATGGTTCTTTTAATGTTACAGGAACAATATCTGGTAGCGATGGCAGTAGTCAACCATATGCTTTGGCTGTTGTTAATAGTGGTACTGGTAGTATTGACACCAGTGCTTATACTGGAACTTTATCAGCGAGTGCTTTATAATGCCGATGACAGCTTTAAAATTTAGGCCCGGAATAATATCTGACATCACATCTTACAGTAATGAAGGTGGCTTTGTTGATGGTGACAAAGTGAGATTTAGATTTGGTTTTCCAGAAAAGTTTGGTGGTTGGGAAAAATACAGTCCTAATCAATATCTCGGTAGTGCCAGAAGATTACACAATTGGGTGGCCCTTGATGGTTCTGACTTTATGGGTGTTGGCACACACCTTAAATATTACATTGAAGAGGGTCAGACATTCAATGACATTACACCAATTAGAGTAACTACAAGTGCAGGTGATATAACTTTTTCCGCAACAAATGGATCTACCACAATAACTGTTACCGATCCAGCACATGGTGCAAATGAAAAAGACTTTGTNACATTCTCTGGTGCATCTAGTTTGGGNGGNACAATAACAGCCACAATACTNAATGCAGAGTTTCAGATAGCNTCATTGATAAGTTCTAATTCTTATACAATAACATCTTCTGTTGCAGCAAACGCATCTGATACCGGTAATGGTGGGTCTAGTGTCGTAGGTGCATATCAAATAAATGTTGGATTAGACAACACAGTTGGTGGAACTGGTTGGGGTGCTGGTCAGTGGAGNGGNACAACATCTGGTGCTTTAGCAACACAACTTAATGAAGCTTTAGATGATAGCGAAACTGATGTGGATGTAGATGATGAAACTGGTATGAATACAGCAAATGATGTTATTCTTGTAGATAACGAACTTATGCTTGTATCAGCAACCACAGATGATAATACAATGACTGTAACTCGTGGACATAGTGGAACAACTGCTGCTACACACGCAGATAATACACTTGTGAGATTGGCAGTAGGTAATGCAGATTCTGCCGATGACTTTGTTGGATGGGGTAATGCAGCGAGCGTCACGACCCCCGGAGCACAGATAAGACTGTGGTCACATGATAATTTTGGTGAAGATATAATAATAAATCCAAGAGATGGCGGTTTGTTTTACTGGGATAAAACAAATGGTTTAGGCACTAGGGCAGTAGAACTTAGTGCAACCAGCACATATTCTGGAGAAACTAGTGTACCTACTATCGCTAAACAAGTTCTTGTATCAGACCAAGACCGACATGTTATTGTCTTTGGTTGTGATGGATTAGGTGCAAACTCGTCTGCTACACAAGGTAACGGGGTACAAGATCCATTGTTAATACGTTTCTCATCACAAGAAAACCCAGTGGATTTCTTTCCGACTGCTACAAATACAGCAGGTGATTTAAGGTTAGGTGGTGGATCTACCTTCGTACAAGCTGTTGAAACAAAACAACAGATACTAGTCTTCACTAATAAAACACTACACGCGATGAAGTTTATAGGTCCACCATTTACGTTTGGTTTGCAGGAACTATCAAAGAATATTACCATAATGAGTCCTTTTTCTGCAATAGCTGTGGAGGATGCAGTTTTTTGGATGGGTGTTGACACATTCTATGTTTACTCTGGAGGCCAGACACTGCAACTGCCGTGCACAGTAAAAGATAAAGTTTTTTTGGATTTTAATTTTTCAGAGCGAAATAAGGTGCATGTAGGCCTAAATTCTGAATTTAGTGAGATACTATGGTTTTACCCGTCATCTGCCGGCACAGAAATAGACAAGTATGTAGCTTATAATTACCTAGAAAAACTTTGGTATTATGGCACGCTTGTAAGACAAGCATGGCTGGACAGAGGTATAAGAAACTTGCCTCAAGCGACAGGTAATCAATATCTTTACAACCATGAGGTAGGGTTTGATGATGATGGGTCTGCCATGACATCGTTTATAGAATCATCAGCAATAGATATAGGAGATGGTGATAAGTTTGTGTTTTTAAAACAAGTTATACCTGATATTACATTTAACGGATCAACTAGTGTTAACCCGGATGTAGACTTTACCATGAAATCAAGAAACAATCCGGGTGCAAATTTTAATGAAACTACACAAGCCACGGCCCAAAGATCAGCTACTAGCCCTGTCGAACAGTTTACAGAAAAATTAAATTATCGTTTACGAGGTAGGTCTTTTGCATTAAGAATTGATTCCACATCGCTGGGAACTAAATATAAATTGGGCACTCCCCGTGTGGATATAAGAGAGGATGGTAGACGCTAATGTTAATCACTAGTATTCCTCAGTATATTCAAGGTGTTACAAATGCAAAGTTAGATCTAACTACCACTGATTTAACTACGCTTTTTACGGTTCCCAGTGATGCCGATTTCAACGCAGCTGTTGTAAACTCTATATTAGTAGCAGAAGATAGTGGTAACGCTGATACGATTACTGTTCAACTTGTCAATGGTAGTGATACATTTGTTTTGTTTAATGTTAAAGCAGTAGGAGCTAACACAACAGTAGAGTTACTCACAAATGATCTAATATTACAGAGTGGAGAAGTATTGAAAGTGCAGGCCGCAACTGCAAACAGATTGCATGTTGTGGCTAGTATACAAGAGTTATCGAAGACAAGAGTGACAACAAGTGCGTTAGCAAGAATATAAGATTGAACAAATAAATAAAATAAGGTAGACTTTGCAACATGGACCAAGCACTTAAACAAGAAGACATACCATCAGGTGGTATAGCTGACTTCATTTACAGTGATGAAGAGATCAAGCTTCTTGAAGAAAAGGAGTTGCAAGATCTTTATGGCCAGAACGGCATAGCTCAATTTAAAGCCATTGGTAAAGAGATGGCTAACTTTGGTCGTTATGGTGATGATACCGTAGCTCACGTTGAAACAGGCGAGCTCATCGTCCCACGAGCCTTGATAGAGAACAATCCAAAGTTAAAAGAAAGCATATTTGGTCACTTGCGTGAGCTTGGCGTAGAGGATCCAGAAAGATATGTGGTTGGTACAAGCAAAAATAGTTTAAACCCAGATACAGGCTTACCAGAGTTTTTCCTAAAAGGTTTATTTAAAGGTGTGAAAAAAGCAGTCAGTGGCGTTGCAAAAGGTGTGAAAAGTGCACTAAAAGGCGTTGGTAAAGCTTTAAAAAAGATAGCTCCTATTGTTTTACCCATTGCTTTGGCTATGACACCTTTAGGACCAATATACGGTGCAGCTTTAGGGTCTGGCATAGGGACTTTAGTTCAAGGAGGAAGCGTAGAAGATGCTTTTAAATCTGCCCTAATAGGTGGTGCTAGTGGCGCAGTCTACAGTGGTGTGAGTTCAGCCTTAACACCCGGTGGTTCATTTACTGGAGGTATTTCTGAGGCTTTTGCAAATCCGGGCGCTAGATTTTCACAAACTTTAGCCAACCCTCTAAGTTCTTATCAACCAACAGCTGCCTCACAATTAGTTAAAAGCGATACTTTAGCAGCTGGTGAAAAGCCAGATTTTGGCATTAGTAAAAGACCTGTTGCTTACGAAGGCAAAGACCCTCTGCAAAATGTGAAGAATGTTGTAGCAGATCAAAACCAAAAAGCAATTTTAGGTAAACAAACAATTCCAGATGAATTTGTTAAATTACCGGGTGAAACACCTACGATGTTTGATAGAACAAAAGATTATTTATTTAGGGGTGGTAAAACAGCCGACCAAGTAACTTTAGCACAAGATTTAGCCGAACAGAAATATTTAACAAATGCTAAACTTAAAGGTATCGCCCCAACACAAGCAGGTATTGATGCCGCTAGATCTGCGGCAGGACCAAGCTTTTTAGAAAGATTTGGTCCATCAGCTGCTTTGGGTATAGCAGGATTGTCAGCAGCTGGAGCTTTTGATGCACCAAAAGATGAGCCTCTACCGCCACTTGAGACAGGATTTGATATATACAGAAGAGATCCAGACAGATTTAATGTAGCTAATATAGAAGTTAAAAAAGCACAAGGACCGTTTGAAACTGATACTAGCTATGGTTTTGATTATACTGCTCCCGTTTTTCCAAGAAATCCTTTTATACCACCTGTCTATACTCAAAATGTAGCTGATGGTGGTGAGATATTTCCAAGACGTAATGGTGGTATAAGCCCAAGAGAAGGCACACCGGGCAAAGATAGCGTACGAGCCATGTTAATGCCGGGTGAATTTGTTATGACAACAGACGCTGTGCGTGGTTTAGGTGGCGGAAATTTAGACAAAGGCATCAAAAACATGTATAGTGTGATGAGTAAATTAGAAAAGCGTGGAAAGGCGATGGCATAATGGCAACAGAAGAAGTTATTCAAACCGTTAGAGAAACGCCTGAAATAGAAGCGTATCGAATAGGTTTACTTGAGGCTGCAAAGAAACTAGCAGATCAGGGAATTACATTACCAACACAACAAGTAGCAGGGCTCACGGGTCTTCAAGAAGCAGCTAGACGTCAGGCAGAAGCTGGTGTTGGCGCATTTATGCCATACGTAGAACAAGCTGGACAAACTTTAGGCACAGCAGGTCAGACTTTAGGCGGTGTTGAATCAGCACTAAGAGCTGGTGCCGGTCCAGTAACTGGTGAAATGATACAAAGTTATATGAACCCGTATCAGCAAGCGGTGGCTGACGAAATTAACAGAGCATACGACAGACAACTTGCTGGAAGTGCAGCGGGTGCTGTAGGAGCAGGCGCGTTTGGCGGTTCACGAGGGGAGATAGCAGCTTCTGAAATAGATAGAAACAGAGCAGCTGCGTTAGCACAGGCGCAAGCCCAGAACTTCATGCANGCACAACAGGCNGCAGAAAGANAACTTGGAAGGCAAACNCAACTAGGACANGGCATCGCGGCNCTNGCNGGNCANCAAGGNCAGCTTGGTTTAAGACAGGCAGCTCTTGGAGAGACNGTACANGGTCTNGGTCAAAGNGATGTAGAANGTGCATTTAGAATAGGACAGTTGTTACAAGCACAGGATCAGGCTANATTAGANGCACAAAGACAAAGTNATCTAGCACAAATGTATGAGCCTTATCAAAGACTTGGCTTTTTGTCCGACATATACAGTAAGACACCAACAACGCAGCAGACTATAACACAATCTACTTCACCTAATGTATCACCGTTTCAGCAATATTTAGGCCTCGGTATTGCAGGATTATCAGCGGCAGCAGGGGCGCAGAAAGCAGGGTTATTTGGATGATGAACAGAGCTTTATTACAACGGCAGATGTTTGCCAANGGTGGAGCGGCCGTACCCAATGAATATAAGGGCTTTTCAAAACTGCCCGAAGAAGTTCAAATGAAGATGGATCCGGTTGCTGCTAAGAAGTATCAAGAAGGCGGTGTAGCTGGTCTTATGTCACAACAAGATATGGCGGCCATGCCTATGGGATCTACACAAGGAGCTGTTGATCCAGCCGTGTTAGAGACTGCTTTACAAGGTGCATCTGAAGAAGTCGGTGATTTAGAGCAAGCGGGTGATTTTAAAAGCATGATGGATCAGTTCTCTGGTGAAAACAAATCAGAAGAAGAAAGACGAGATGATTTAGCNAGNATAGTNGGAGAAGAAGACGCGGCTCNAACACCNGATAGTGTTTTAGCTTTGGTTACACCAGTTGTACAAATATCTATGTTGGATCAAGGTATCGCACCNATGGCTCAGGANGCGATGGACACACCCGTTGAAGGCGACATGGCTGGCGGAATAATGAGCATGACGGGGGCTGGCAACGAACCACCCGTAAATTTTAATCAAGGCGGGGAGGTCCTCCGCCGTGGAGACGAGGACCCAGTTCAATTTTTTGCTAATGACAACTTAAACAGAGTGGCTGGTCCCATGAGCACACCTGATAGTTTTGCTATGAATCAATTAGCAATGCAGAACTTAGCCTTAGCTCGTAATCAGAAAAATTTAGAAAGATTAGCTGAATTACCTAAAGTAACTCCAGCCAGAGATTTAAAAACTATTTTTAAAGAAAAACAAGATTTGTATAGTGGTCTTTTAGGAGATTCTGAAGAGCAAAAAAAATTAACTCAATCACAGATTTTATTTGACATAGCAAATACCGCTCTAGCTTTTGCAGCTCCTATGCCCGGTGAAAAGCCCGGCATGTCCGCGGCTGAAAGATTAGCTATGGCTGCAAGCACAACAAAGTTACCACAAACTATAGGGGCTAGGGCGGCACAACTTGGTGCAGATAAACGTAAATTAGATCTTGCAGCTTTGCAGGCAGCTGAAACAACACAAGCCGCAGAGAAAAAGCAAGAAACCGAAATGAAGAAAAAGTTAATTGATGTAAAATCAAAAACAGAAAAATTAGAACCCGGTCAAACATTATACGATTATAAGGGTGATGTTATCGCAACAGGCGGAGATGAAACAAAAGTTTTAAAACCGGGTGATAAATTAATCAACATGAAAACTAAGGAAGTCATAAAAAGCGTGCCACTTAAACCTGTTTACAAAACAGTAAACGGAGAGCTTGTAAAAGTAACCGAAACGTCAGATGGAACTCAAACTGAGAAAATATTTGGTGAAAAGAAAAAAGAAAAATTAGATTTGTATAGAATTGTGTATCCCGATGGTAATGAAGTGATAGTAGATGGTAATAGTCCAACGGGCCTTGATGCCATAAACAGTAAAGGTCCAAATGCTAAACTATATACAGTTGGGGTTGAGACTGCAAATAAAATTACGCCAAGAGCCTTTTTACTGAAAGATCAAAAAAAGGTTGTGACGAGTCTTGATGGTGGTCAAACTTATCACGATGGACAAAATGTATACAAAATAAATCCAGCTGAAGCTATACCAATTAGTCCAGACAAATCTTTTGAAGTTTATAGTGCTACAAAAATACAAAATAATGCACAAAAAGCTCTTCAAGCCATGAATGATAAAGATTTTGATAAGCTTTTCACTAAGGATTTACCACCAGAAATAAAGAAAACTTGGCCAGAAGTAAGACAAATGATTAAAGACGGCACAGGTTTTTATCCTAATTTAAGGGCTGCTATGTTAGCTGCTGAGGGTTTTCTACCAGACATCATAAAACCAAGTGACTTTTTAGGAGTTGGCACGCCAACCATACAGGCAAGACAATATTTAAAAACAATTATTGCTTTAGGCAGATCAGCTTTAGTTAAAAATAACAAATTTCCTGTTCGTGAGATGGAGTTTGTAGCAAGTTTATTTGTTGATCCTGACAAAATGTTTACTGACGGTGATAACGAAATTAAACGTATGGTCAATTTTAAACAAACTTTGATTGCTCAGAAAAACGTTAACTTAAAATATTTAAGTGGTCCTTTGGACTCAACAGAGGCTAAAGGTTTACTGGCAAACAACAATGAAATTGATAGGCTGTTGTTTATGTTAGGCGGATATGACACTCAGGCAGCTACTGGTAGTAAAATTATGACGCAAGAAAATAGAAAAAAGATCTTAGATTCAATAATTAAGGCACCGGGCTCATGAGCACTTTTACACTAGCACCTGTAGAACTAACTCAAGCTGGTATAAATGAATTATATGATACGTTTGGATCAGGGACAGAAAGCACTGTTGACGGCGTAACAAAATTCATGCCGATTGATGAGATTATTGCAAGAGACGTTGTTTCAAAAGCAGCTGTTCAATCTCCGGGGCTCTTTAATTACAATAACTTGTTAGATGGTACTGCACCATTCTTTGACCAAATACCAGCGTTTGCAAATTTATCTGCCTCTGAAAGAAAATTTAACAGTAATGATGAAATCATTGAATTTCTTGCTAGAGATGAAAAAGGACAAAAATTAATATTTGGTGACTTCAAAGAGGGTTTTAAAAGAGATGTAATACCTCAAACTTTAAGTCTAGCAGGTGCTGTTACAGGGGCAAAGATAGGTGCTCAGGTAAAAGGTCCTCCACTTTTTAGATTTGGTGTGACAACAGGAACAACCATACTGGGGGCTTTTGGTGCATATGAGGGTGGTGATTTACTTACTTCAGAATTATTTGGAGATGAACGTACCATCTTACCGGGCACACGAAAGGCATATGCACAAGGTAAAACAGCTGCCGGTGTATTCAGTTGGTTACCTACACCCTTTTTGATTTCAAAGAATGTAGATTTTGGCGCAGCTAAGTATCTTGATAATCTTGTGGAGGTTATGAAAAAAGGACCAGTGACTGCGACTGATTTTAAAAACAAAGATGTTGCTAAAAGTTTAGCTAAAGGTAGTGGCCCTAACTTAGTGAAGCTGGTAAATGGCATTGAGAAAATGTTATCTGCTAGTTCTAAATTCGCTAGAAAAAGTCCAAAAACCACTTTAGCTGTGGAGGGTGTTGCTGGTGTTTCACAAACAGGTTTTGCTGGCGTTGCAGAAGAATCTTTTCCCGGTCAACCTGTGCCTCGTGTGGTTTTAGAATCCGGTGGTTCAATAGTTCCCGGTGTAGCCGCTACTTTATTAGTTGATAGAGCCAGTGCGATCATGCAAGCTCTTAAAAATGCTTTTGGTAGAACAAAACAAGCTATATCAGATAAAGAGGGGACTATTCAAGCTGCCAAAGAGGGTTTAGGTTTTATAAAAGAAAGACAAAGACAAGCCGGTGCTAAAAAAATATTAGAGCTGTTGGAAGAACAAGGTGAGATTGATGCAGCATATTTGCAAGATCAAACTAAGTTTAATACTTTAATTAAAAAATTAAGCGAACTTGATAAAACTGACCCTAACTTTGATGTTGAGCTTACCGCTGGATTAAAAGCTAATAGCCCTGTTCTAATGTCAGTAGAAGCTGCTTTGGCACAAACCAATAGAGGTTTAGGAAAACAACAGAAATCAGCTATAGCGCAACAAGGATCGGCTATACGAAATGTAATAGTAGCACTGGTTAAGACTGGTGATCGAGACGCTATTAAAGAAGCCATGAAATTATCTGAAGCTTTATTTTCAGATGCTATAGCATTTAGATTAAAAAATGCCACTGACGAGGTTTTATCTTCTTTTAGCAAAGTAAAAGGCGACGACCCTGAATTAAATTCAGAGTTGGGTCAAAAATTATATGAAATGGTCAAAGCACAACAACAGCTTGGTAGAGCAACTGAAAGATCAAATTGGGAAAAAGTTAAATCCGTTGAAATTACAAAGTTTGTAGACGGAGAAGGTAATGAACTAGATGCTCCAAATTTTATAAAACTTTTTCAAGACAGGTTTACAGGACCTGATGTGCCTACAGAGTATAGGGAATTTTTCGCTAAAAATTTAAAACCATTATTTAAATTTGCCAATCGAAAAAGTAATGAACTTGGTCTTGGTGATTTAATTGATCCGAAACTTTTAGACGAGGGAGCTGGGGCAGGTGTATCTAAGTCTGATAAACTTGAAACAGAGATGCAAGATTTAGTTAAAAGTTTTGATATAACAGTTTTAGGTCAGCAGAAAAATAGATTACAAACTAAATTAGATGATGTTAATGACAACGTCATTGATTTTAGTGACGACGTAGACTTTGCACAAAAAGCTTTATCTTATCTTAAAACTAAGGCCCCAGTTAAATTAGATACCGCCCGTAAGGGTTTTACAAGAGATCAGATTACTAACTTTACTCAAAGATACAACGAAGACATGAAAGTTCATAAGGCTGCTTTAAAGTATTACAACACCTATTTGAAGCAAGCTAAACTAAACAAGGTGGTTGAGGTAGATGACGTTTTACCTGATGAACCCGGCACTATAACTTCAGGTGAATTAGTGAAAATGAGAAGTTTAGCTTTAGGAATACAAAGGGGACTGAGTGGGCAAAACGGTAATGCCTCAGCTGCAAACTTTGCTGGAGATTTTGCAAAAGCAATATTAAATGATTTAAACTCGTTTGATGAGGGTATTAATATTGACTATGATAATGCTAGAGCGTATTCAAATGCTTTTAACAAAGTATATACGGACACATTTGCTGGCGATATTATTGCAAAAACCAGTCGTGGTAAAATAAAAAATAATCCTGAAACTTTAGCAGAAAAGTTATTAGGTGGAAGTGCTGATGCAACTAATTTGAGAGTAAAACAAATACAAAACATTGGTGTTTTTGCAAAAGAAAACAACCTTCAAGGTGCTGAAGAACTTCCAAATAGTATAACAGGCGTGCTTGAATTGATTTTAAGAAACGCAAGGGCAGCTGCAATAGATCCTACAACTGGGACACTTAACGAAAAGGCCCTTGGTAAATGGATGGAAGCCAATAAAGAGCTTCTTGACAACCAAGCTTTTCAGGGTCTGAAAGATGATCTATCAAACCTCGACACAGCGGTAGCTACTCTCTCTACTGTAAAAGAAAAAAACAAAAATTTATTAAAAAAACTAAACGATCAGGTGTTTTTTGCAAAGAACGCAAGCGGTAAAAACATAGAAAGTCCTGTTTTAATTGCAGGAAATGCCATAGCTGGTAAAAATCCAACAAGAGATTTAAGAAATTTAGCCAGAATAGCAAAAGCTAGTAAAAACCCAGAGTCAGCTTTGGGCGGACTATATTCATCTATATTAGAGTATGCAATGACAAAAGCTGGTGGTACAAGTCAAGCTTTTAGTCCTCGTGCTTTCTACGATACAGTTTTCTCAGAGATGCCAAACGCTTTAAGAAGAACTAATCTAGCTGAAATGATGGTTTCAAATGGAATAGCCACACAAAAACAAATGGATAGCGTGAAAAAATTTGTTACTGAGTTGGTTAAGTTTGAAGCTATGGAAGCTGCTGGTAAATTTGGTGGAGAGGATCTTGTTGATAATATCAATGGAGTTCTTGGTTTTTATTTAAAAATTTCAGGTGCATCTATAGGACAATTTATAGCCAGTAAAATGCCTTTGCCCGGCTCAAGAGGAATGGGCACAGGATTGATTGAGTCACAAGCTGGTGTGCAAATTATGGAAAATATTTTTAGAGATGTTCCTCAAAGTATGAAGATGGATGTGATGGCTGAGTTGATGGCTAATCCAGTTAGACTAGCACAAATGTTACAGAAAGTTAGAACTCAACAGCAAGCTAAAACAACTTTTGAATCATTGAGCAATTGGCTTCGTGCAAGTGGATTTAAACCTATTAAAAGAATTACACCAACTGTCATAAGAGAAGTAGATGAAGAAATAACAGGCCCTGAATTTGAGTTTGAAGAGAGTTCGGTTAACTTGCCAAAAGAGGGGTTTCCCACCACCCAAACGGCAACGGTACCACAAAGCGGAGTGAACGCCCGTCTCGCGGCTAATGTGGGCACAGCCCCACAGGCCGCGCCTAATTTAAATCAAAGACAGCAATTTGCATCGCTGTTTCCTAATGATCCAATATCTGGATTAATAAATGCACAACAACCCGTTCAACTTATGCACGAAGGTGGAGCTGTTGGTGGTGGACTTCTTGAAAACATACTACAACAAGTTGCAGATAATGGAACTGCTCTTCAAGCCCTACAAGGAGGTATCGGGGGATTAGCCCCATCACCAATGCCTTCACCTATGCCTTCACCTATGCCTTCACCTATGCCTCCTTCAACGCCACCTACCGGTGAAATGCCTATATTTACACCTTCAGAAAATCCAATATTAAACCGCAGACCACCAGTTCCAGCAGAGACACGCCCAGTAGAACCAAATCCTTTTAGGCCTACATTTGATGATGATGTTAATGACAACGTCATAGAGAGTGGTATGAGACTTGAAGAGGCCTTTGGAACGAATAAGGCAGCATATATGCCTATGGATCCAGATGGAGATGGTATAGATCAGTTTGGTGCTGTAATGCCAAAGTTTAAAGCTAATCAAGGATCACCAATGACACTAACGCCTAGTGTAACTAACAAAATTCCTGAATTAAAACCAAGAGCGTTTAGTGCTGGTGGCTCAAGGATAGCTGGTGGCATAGGTTCTATTGGATCCTTAAATTTATTTGCAAATGGCGGAGCTGTTTTTGACATGGGACTAGAGACAGATCGCGCGGCTCAAAAGTCAATACAAAGTGCTTTGGAAGGTGGTTCTGATGACAATCAGACACAGAGTCAGTCTTTTAATGTTGGTAATATTCCTACCACAGTTTATAGAGGTATTGAAAATCTGATGAGCAATATCAAAACAGTACCAGACACTACAGGCATACAAAGTTTTGTTACTAATAATACTGGACAGACGGCATTACCAATAGGTTATCAAACCAACATAGGTAGTTTTCCCGTGTCCATACAACCGACAATACCTTTTGGTGTTCAATTTACAACAACTTTTGCAAATGGTGGTGAGGTTGATGACGGCTTCAGCTTTGATGACGATGTAGTAGATTATACAGATCAAGGATTTAATTACAGTTATGAAGGTAGTGAAGAGGGCGAAAATATAGGAGACTCCAGTACATTATCCCGTGCCTCTTATGATGCAATGAGAGGTGCTACAAAAACCAATCCTTACCCTGAATCAATTTTTTCTAGAATGTTTGGCGCTGAGAATGTTGATTACTCTAATATATTAGATGCACCGGGTGGTTACACTGTAGAGACTTTAAATCAATTAAGATACGATCAAGCTATGAACCCAGAGAAATACAAAGCTGGAGATTTTTATGAGGGTCAGCCAACTCGCATGGGACCTGTTGAACGTATGCCAGCCACAGGAATACAACAGCTCATAGGATCTATACCATANGTTGGTGGCATAACNCGANTATTACCACGAGATACGCTCCCAGCTGACGATCCTAGAATGATACGAGCTCGTCAACAGCGTGATGCGGATGTAAGTATATTTAACAGATTATTTGGAAGATAGTATGCAACTTAGTAAAAATTTTACATTACTTGAACTTACTAAAAGCCAGACAGCAGAGCGTAAAGGTATAGACAATACACCTACCGCAGACCACATATATAACTTGACTGCTTTAGCTGAAAACATCTTGCAGCCAGTACGAGATGAGTGGGGCTCTTTTATTGTATCAAGCGGNTACAGATCNNTAGCACTGTGCGAAGCCATAGGNTCAAAAGCATCTAGCCAACACGCAAAAGGTGAAGCGGCTGACTTTGAGGTAGCTGGGGTAGACAACCACAGACTAGCCTCATGGATAGAGGCTAACTTAAACTTCGATCAGCTTATCTTAGAATGTTACACAGGTGGCAACACAGGCTGGATCCACTGTTCTTATGTACCTCATGGACGTAAAGAAACACTTACCTATGACAGACAAAAGGGCTACAGAAAAGGTTTGTTATCTTAACCAGTTCTTAGTCTCTTCGTTCAACACTTGGTCAGCTAGGTTTATTTTATTACGCAGGGCTTCTACTATCTTCTCATCTATAGTATCTGGTGCAATCAAATCGACGTAAGTCACTGATTTCTTTTGACCTATTCTATGCGCTCTGTCTTCAGACTGTAAGCGGCTCTCTAAGTCATAGCTGTTACTATAATATATAACAGTGCTTGCCTCGTTCAAAGTTATACCGTAGCCACCAGTCTTTGGATGACCAACAAAGAATCGCAACGGGCTGTCTGGGTCTTCAAAGCGCTTTACAATATCTTGCCTGTCTTCTTGCTTAGTCGCACCATAATACGCGGCTACCGAATCAGCNCCATAAACTGCCGTAAGATTTTTTATTATCTCTTGTATGCCNTANACATAGTTACACCATATGATAGCCTTGCCTGAGTTCTCTTCTACGACGTTCATCAGCTCAGTAATTCTGTTGTTATCAAGCACTTGCAGACGGCCTTCNTCACTTTCAAGATAACCACANCATATCTGCTGTAGGCGCATGAGCTGAGTTANCACACTNGCTGTTGTTGCAAGCTCGCCACGCTCCANCTGTGCTAGTGCGAATCGCCGCATTTGCTCATAAATCGTAGTNTGCTCACTAGTNANAGCGACGTTTCTTTTNACATAAATCTTNTCNGGNANNTCCANACANTCNTTCTTTAATGTCCTAGCAGAAAACCCTGTTAATATGCCGTTCAGCTCATCTAATCTTCTATAGCCTACTATATCATTAAAGCTACGGCTACCAAAGGTTTTGCGCTGTACAACAGCATATCTGTTCTGAAAAGCAAAGTAACTAGCCTGACCAAGCGCCATAGGATCTAGGAAGCCGCACTGAGAAAACAAATCCATAGGCGATTTAGTTATAGGCGATCCTGTCAATATTCGCTTGTATTTAGCATACTTGCTTACATCTATTATGTTTTTGGTTCTGTTAGCTTTTCTGTTCTTGATAGTGGTGCTTTCATCTATAATCATTATGTTGTCTTCGTTTTTACGCAGAAAGTAATAAGCAGCTTTCTTACCACGCTCTGAGCTAAACGCCTCTATGTTCATTAANAANATTGTAANTTNACACCCGCCATCATCTCGAACACAACCTTTTGCATATCGTCCTGAAACTTCTTAGCCTTGCTTGGT